>Ga0207100_1007_pt1 | contig 54815 bp, 51 predicted proteins | sample Alteio_BWMinHeat_82_FD_153520 | JGI IMG/M metagenome (GOLD analysis project Ga0207100, IMG submission 153520) | Enriched cells from forest soil in Barre Woods Harvard Forest LTER site, Petersham, Massachusetts, United States -... | ecosystem: Environmental > Terrestrial > Soil > Temperate forest >...
TTCGCCACGCTCCTAAGCGCCCTTGTTTTAGCGACTTACTGCGATTTCATCGTAGGAGTGAACAAACCAGAGAAACGGATTAGGCCCGGCAACAGGATAAAGCAGTCCGTTTCTATGGCGGACCGAAAGGCGATAGCCAGGCGATTATGGGGCAAGAAATGCTGTACTCAAGCTGCTTCGACTTTCAAAAGGGTTAGCGGGCTGACTGCCCGCCAACCGGACAGTCCGGGGTGCGAAAGAATCTCTAGGCTACGAGGCACCCCCGAACCACGATTCAGGCAGATTTCCTGCGTGGCTGGCCACGCTCTCCCAGGCAGCCTCGTGCGTGGTGGTGCGTCAAGAGAAACCCCGAGGCCTTACCGCACGGGTGACTTCCGAGAAGCCGACTTCTGGCCCGGAATAATTTCCGGTTTGCCCGTGATCCGGCCAGAAGAGTCCGTCTCCGGAAAATCCCCCCATGCGAGCACTTACCCTCTCGGTCAGCCCCCGAGGAGAAACAAAGATATAATTCCTGCGATTCGCCGCTAGGAGGGCCTTTCCGCATGAGTAGCGCTCGCAAACGTCAAGTGCTCGCAGTCCCCCTGCTTTTTATGTTCGCGTGGCATTCTGCATCCTTCGCTCAATCTGCGCTGGCGACAAAGACCCAAGTCGTCATGCTCGGGACCGGGACTCCGCTACCGGATCCCGACCGTTTGGGACCTTCGACTGCTGTCGTCGTGAACGGCACCGCGTACATCGTTGATGCGGGGACCGGTGTCGTGCGGCGTGCGGCCGCGGCACGCGACAAAGGCGTGAAAGCTCTGGAACCGACAATCCTCAGAATCGCGTTTCTCACTCACCTGCATGCCGATCACACACTCGGCCTTCCCGACCTGATTCTCACCCCCTGGATCATGGGTAGAAAAGAGGCGCTGGATCTGTATGGCCCCGCGGGAACACGAGAGATGGTGGAGCACATTTTGCAGGCCTACGAGGTAGACATCAAGATACGAACTGAGGGCCTGGAACACTCAAATCGCACCGGCTACAAGGTCATCGTGCACGAGATCACGCCAGGCGTCGTCTATAAAGACGCAAGCATTACGGTGAAAGCCTTCAACGCGTACCATGGCTCGCCGAAAAACACGTTCGGCTATCGGTTTGAAACGCCTGATCGCGTTATCGTGATCGCTGGTGACTCCACGCCAAAGAGCGAAGTATTGCAGAACTGCAATGAATGCGACGTGTTAGTTCACGAGGCATATACAGAGGCTTCGTTCGAGAAAGTCTCTCCTGAATGGAAGCAGTACCGTGAGGCATTCCATACCTCGACAAGGCAGCTTGCGGAGATCGCGAACAGAGCGAAGCCCCATCTCCTCGTGCTGTACCACCGCAGCAATGCAGGCTGTGACCAGGCGCGCACACAAGAGTGCCGCGAAGCGGGTAGCGAAGAACAAATGCTGAAAGAAATTCGCGAGCTCTATAAGGGCAAGGTTACAGCCGGGCACGATCTCGATATCTATTGATTTGACGAGCTCAGTCGGTCGAGTAGCGGTTCGCGCCTGGCGCATCTGGTGTATTGTCGGCAACCCTTCCTTTATCGATTAGGTAAGACTTGCCCGTCATCCGTCCAACTGGCCTGACTGTAGTTACAGTAACCTTTTTCAGCTCCGGACGTCTTAGAAGGGGTGGCCGGGAAACAAAGCAAGGCACTCCTAACGCGCCGCGCGGCGAAGCGATGACGTTACCTGCGAATCGCAGCGCATTTGAAGGCGCTTCGGCGCTCGCAGCCACTCGGGGAGCCAACAGTGAGGCAATTACGTAGGGGCGTTCTTTTAGCAGTGCTGATTTCCGCAATCGCGGTCTGCGGACAGCAGGCAACGAGCGGCGCGAGCGTTCTGGCGGACGCCATTTATGCGCAACCCGGCCAGTTGGTTGACGTGGGCGGATTTCGGCTGAATCTCTACTGCAGGGGGAGTGGTTCTCCCACGGTGGTCTTCGATTCCGGATATGAAGACTGGGCGCCTGCGTGGTCGAAGGTGCAGCCACAGATCGCAAAGTGGACGCGCGCCTGCAGCTACGATCGTGCCGGCGCAGGTTTCAGCGATCCTGGCCCCATGCCGCGCACGAGCCTACGCATCGCCCAGGAACTGCATACCGCCCTTCATCGCGCCCCCATCGCTGGGCCTTATATTTTGGTGGGCAGCGCCTTTGGTGGCGACAACGTGCGCACTTTTGCGGTCCTCTACATGGACGAGGTTGCGGGTATGGTCATGGTTGATACTGACTTCACCGACCTCGAACCGAAGGAGATGCAGGAGGGCGACCGTGATGGACGCGAGGAATTTGCTTCTCGGTTGCGGGAATGCGGTAAAGCGGTTGCCGAACGCAAGCCGTTGCCACCTTTGGGATCAAGTCCCAGTGACAGGAAAAAAACGTGCGCTCAGCAGTTTTTTCGCGGCTTGCCGGAGAAGGAATGGTCGCCGGAATTGAACGCCAAGCTGCTGGAGATCGCGCAAACCAAAGCCCCACTCTATGATGCCTATGCCTCCGAGATGGAACAGATGACGCAAGATGAAATCTACTTGCAGCAGCATCGGCCATCGTATGGCTCGCGCCCCATTCGCGTGCTCACCAGCGGCAACCACGGCGTCGGCCACCTGGAAGAGAAGCCCCCAGACACGCCGAAGCACTTGAAATATGAAAAAGAGATGACGGCGGCCCAAGCGCGTTTCCTCACACAGTCGTCGAACTCAAAACAGACCTTTGCGCAGCACAGCTCGGAATACATCCAGTTCGACGATCCGGAGACTGTGACGAGCGCTATCCTTGAAGTGTATGGCCAGACAAAAAGACCATAGCCGCGAAACATCCGGTTGGTCGGCTAACTGGAAGTGATCTGATGCTGGTAGAGGACAAGCTGAATTGCTAGACCGTTGTACGGGATAACACCTGTGCCAGGGTTCGGGTCCGGCCGCCTCCGATCACTTCACGGGTTCCCAGCCCTCTGGCAGCATATCGAATGCCAGCGTGTCACGGTAGGCGTACTGATTGCCTTCCAGTACGGCCACTGGCGTCAACATATGCCAGATGCGATCATCGTCGAAGACGTAACACTCACCCGATTCGCGCATCGTGAAGCGATCCATTTCCTGCTTGTCATTGTCGGTTATGACGACTTCGCCACCCTGAGCGCCGCAGCGGCCCACTAGATGCGTGGCGATGTACTTTTCCCCGTCTTTATGTAAGCCCGGTGGACTCGTGTCGCACGGCCGGCCAGGCGCAGCCGTGAACCTTATTAGATGAACGTTGACCAAATACTTCATACCCACAATCGACAGCGGTAGGTAATGAAGGTGGTAAGCAATCATCCTGCGAACGCCTATGGAACCGGCGATCGCCGGGGGCAGCGGAGCGTACTCTCGCGGCTGGCCGCCGATAGTCGTGTTGTATTTTTTCAGCTGCACATAGGGCGTGCTCTCTTCGCTCAACCAAACCTTTACACCGCCCTCAACAATCTCGGCCCTGACACGATTCAAGGAACGATACCTGTCGCCCCCATCGTAGTATTTGTCCTTTGGAACGGACCAAGCGGCATGGGATAACGCTTCCAGCGAGCGCGCTATCTCTACATCAACCCTGAGCGGCTGACGACTGAACCCGCGCTCGACGAGGTCGCTTCGCGACCTGGCATTGGGTACAACCGGAATAAAACTATCTTGACCCATGATTGCTCCGATAAATGCTTGACGAAAGCATGACGAACCAGCACCGCTAGGGCCATGCGTGCGCGCAAATTATAGCCGACGCAGCCCGATCTGCGAAGACGGAAGATTGATGTGGTTGTGGTCTGGGCGCTGGATCGGCTGGCGAGATCGTTGAAACAGTTGTTAAGCATTTCGGAAGAGTGCAAATCGGTGGGTATAGATTTGGTTTCGCTGAAGCAGAACGTTGATACAACCCTACCGGCGGGCAGGCTCACATTTCAGGTGCTGGGAGCCGTGGCAGAGTTCGAGAGAGAAATGCTACGGGAGAGAGTGAAAGCTGGAATGGCACAGGCAAAACGGTCCGGGAAACATATTGGGCGACCTGCAAGGCGCAACTTGGCAATCAGTGAAGTTGAAAGGGTGCGCAGTCTCAGATCACACGGCGCGAGTGTGCGTAGGCTGGCGAAAGAGTTCGGAACGACACAATGGATGATTCAGAAGTTAAGCGGTTGCTCCACCGCGCTACCGCATTAGCTTTGATGCGTCTATTGCGCCGGTATATTGGTCTGCTCGATCCCAAACTGCACTCGAACAATTTGGTTCTTGCGGTAGACAGGTACGATTTTCCGTAGTGCTGGGTCAAAATAGTCCCGAAGCATGGACGGACGAGAAGACTTTAAGTAACGATCTGGGTTGCCGGCAAAATCACCGGTTGCAACGAGCTCCAACTCCTCTCGTCTGGTGACGCGCTGAATGAGACAAGGAATTTGCGTGATACCGAGGTCGCGCAAGGCATAAGCACGGTGACTGCCATTCCCCAATACCAATCGATTTTCCACGTGATAAACATTCAAGAAATTCGAGCCGTATCCGATTGCCAGTCCCAGTATCGCTACGGGGTGACCAGTGGACTCAAACGATGGAACAGCCTGAGGTAGCAACATTTGGGCATCAAGAAATCTAAAGTCAGTAGAAGTGGATAAAAAGGAGTACATGTTCGGGGCGTTTTGCATTCTTTGAAATTGTGGCCGTTCCGGTTGGAGGGGCAGCGCAAAGTGAAACACCGCTTCGAGAGATGGGTTCGCGCCGAGACGGTTCTTTAGCTGATCAACGTAGGAAAGATTAATGAATTTTTGAAATACCACAACTTGGTTCAAGTCAATGATTGCAACATCGCTTGGTACAAAACGGTAAGCACGCCCGAACACAGGATCAGCCTTGACCGCGTCGGCAAGGGAATTGAGGGACGTGGCAAGAGGTGTCACCGTCGGATTGTCTGCTATTCCTGCTTCGTCCCGTTCGAGTTGGAGCACGTGATCATTTGCGGCTCTCCATTCTTCAGTTACGGTGGCGAGATCACTCGTCTGGCCATCCACTGCCATCGTGCGAATAAAGCCTAGAAGTTCGCCGATCGGAGGTCGGCCTATGAGAAAAACGTGAGGATCGGAAGCCGCGATTAGATTATCCATACATTCTCCTTCGTGATCATGCAGAAATTATCATTCTGTTTCAGAATTGCCGAATTCTGGATTGCGAACGGGCTCATTCTGAATTCCGACAACCCTTCATTATGCTTGACTTTGTTTTTGTCCCAAGAATAAAAGAACTGTTGTTCCGGAAACCGAACAGATACCTGTAGAGGGAAGTCGTGAGAGCCTCGACTGGTGGGCGTTCAAAACGTATTCCTTTCAGGAGGGCGAAATCCTAAAGATGTTGGCTTTGCGGATCAGCAACTTACTGGGACTAAAATTCAGACCCTTTTTGGCGGGGTGCTGCATCAGGGCGCTAGAAGGATTTGTAAAGCTTGAAGCTCAGGTCGACGGTGATGAGGACTGCTACTGGCTGCCCATTGAGTTGCGCAGGCTTAAACATCCATTTTTTCACGGCTTCGACTGCCGACTGCGCAAACTCCGGACTTGAGGCTTCGTCAACCGTGGGGAAGTGCACCGCGCCTTGATCGTCCACAACAAAATGCAAATATACTCGGCCTTCCTTTCCTGACTTTCTTTCGCTGTCGGGAAAGATTGGGTCGGGTTGATGTCTTGCCTCAGGTGGTCTAATGGCTTTTGATGGAACTAGATATATTTTGTGATCAGCATCCAAAGCCCCGACCGCAATCGGCTCACTGAACTTGGAGTTTGGTGTCCACTCTAGAGTTCCCTTTCGCCGAACCAAGAGTCCTTTCCCTGGAATCCTCTTGACCTCAAAATCAGCAGGAGAGCCGGGAACGGTTAGAACTGCAGGCTGCGTCTCAATGGCGCCACCAGATTCCTGTTGCGGAAAGACAGAGGCTTGAGGACAAAGTCCAGAAGCACAGAAAACTGCAAAAGCCAAGCCACTTCTCAAGGTTAGGCTCATCGTCCCTTTCCGTTGTAGGTAGTCTAGGCCCAGTCAGTTCATAGTTGGCGAAAAATCTCGATTACGCTCAAAATCCCCGCGACGAGGTCAATGCGTGCAATCGCCTGTGGGTGTTGAAAAAGTCACTGAGATTAGCAGGTGAGAATTAGCGAAAGCATGGTAAGACCTCAACATGCTTTGCTGGATTTCCATTTTAGGAGGCCTGCTGATCATGATGGGGCAACACGACCGCTCTGAAACGTTGTTCTACTACTTCCGTCTGGAAGATCAGATTCCTGAAAACCACCTTTTGCGGCTGATCGATAAGCACATCAGCTTTGAGTTCGTACGGCTGCAACTGAAAGACAGCTACAGTGAGACGGGCCGCCCGTCAATCGATCCCTAACTTCTGCTGCGCATTCTCTTGATCGGCTATTTGTATGGCATCAGCAGCGAACGCAAACTGGTGGAAGAGTTGCGCATGCATCTGGCGTGGCGTTGGTTCACCGGACTGGGTTTCGATCAGGAACTCCCGCATCACTCGACGTTCTCGAAAAACCGGCACGGACGGTTTCAGGAATCGAAGCTGTTCGAGCAGAGTCAGCCGAACCGATGGCACAAAAGGGCCATTCCAGAGCCACATGGTCCAGCAGTACTCTGCCCACATCTAGGTGCGCGGCACTTATTCCTCCTCTCGCGCACGATTTCCGATCCCCCTTAGCAGACTGTTCCTAGATGTCAAGCCGCTCGGCCCCGGGTCTCAACGAAAACTCTTGGAGTTTAAGCATGAGCGCCGCTCGTAGCCTAATCGTCCTGGTCCATGTTGAGGTGACTCTTGCTCCGCCGCACGAAAGCAAGGACGCGGCTCTGGTACTCCCACGGGGGACGGAGAACGATTAAGAAGGAGGCACGGCAAATGAAAGTGATAGGCAACATAGCAGCAGCTACCATCTTGCTATTTTCGTCTTTGGCTGTAGCCCAGACGGAAGTACCAACCTTTGAAATAGGAAATCTACAATTGGAGGACACGACGCTTGAGGTGGGACAATATGTAGAAGCTAAAGCGGGCTGTGGCCCTTCCTGTCCGGATGCCGGCGCCTTCACACCTCTCGTCGCCCCGATAGAAGTCACTTGTCCGGTGAAAGCAGGGGAAATCTGCACGTTCGCAGTTCACGTTGACGCCGCTACGCGGTCAGGGGACGGGACAGAGGCTGCCTTTCAGTACGTTGGAGATGCCCAGACGACGGTTATCGCGCCCCTTCCAAATATTCCGCCGAGCACGGGCTTTTACATGTGGACACTAGTCGGGACAGGTGATCAGGTTGTTTCAGCGTCGACAACATTCGTCGCACTGGTAAAGAACACGAAGGAAAATCAGAAGCATCACGTAGAAATCGATTTTGGTTGTTTTAGCAGCGGAGGACAGGGAGGTTGCTTCGTTCAGGTGTTAGGCTTATTTCAACAATTACCGCATTCGGGGTCGCCAGCGGCCGTAACCATACAGGTGTTCCGCGAACGCAAGCGGGAACACAAGGACATAGACTAGGTACAACGTATCGTCCTGCGGCAAACTCATGTCTAACGGGCCCCCGATACTTGATCCGGGGGCCCAAAGCCGTCCAGCAGCAACTGTCGTCATTGTGCTCATCGGCTCAAAGCGATTGTTGTTGTAACATCGCCATAGCACTCATCGACCACGGTCAAAACGTGTAATGGCCTGATTGCAACAGCTATCCTTGACAGATCCGGACTGGCCTGTCGGCTAGCCTTTTGTTATGCTCTCGGCGTCAAGACTGGCAATTCCCATGAGGGCCGCAGTAACTCTTGCGTTAGCTTGGTCAACCGTTACATGGGCACAATCTACTTCATCCCACCCCGCATTTAGGGTTTCAAAGTCGCAGTCCGCTAGTTCAGCCGACAAGCAGCTCTCGCAGAAAAAGCAGCTGTGGTGCCCTGTATTAAAGTCGGCTCTGAACAGCGCGGCAGCAGCCGAACCTCAGGTGCGGAGCTACCTTCTAGAGACAATTGCCGGCGGTCTAAACAAATGTGACCCACGAAAAGTGCGCACAACGCTCATAGATTCATTTGCGGCTTCTGTGGCAATGCCCGAAAATGAGGAAGAGATCAGCCTGAGAACGCACCGGTTCCTCTCGGAGGGTAACCGACCCGACGACGCGACGATAGAAGCGATCTGGAACCTGGAAACGAAGCGAACACTACAAGAGGCCGCATTGAATGCCTTGCTTTCAGTCGACGAATCGAAAGTCGAAGCGCTGTTGTCACAGGCTGAACCTGAAGTTACAGCAACCCTTCTCAGATATATGATCTCTCGCGCTACTAGTGCCAAGAAATTCGATCGGGCACTGGAACTATTAAACCGCGAACCATCGCAAACAAACTTTCCATACAGCGAAGCTACCCAGTTGATGCTTGCACTCCCGCCGGAGCGAGACACCGATAAGCAGGAAATCTTCCGACTTGCCATGGCGAGTGACCACGAACGGCCTTCAATGTCCATCGGTGGTGATGATTTCGCCAGCATGATTGTGCGCTTCTGGCAACACGTCTCGCCTCCACTTGCTTTGGCTGCGATTCACCAGGTGCTCGATGGGGCGGGATCCAAGGACGGCAGCGGTCTGACTCTCAATGCGGCTTCCGGAAAGGTGGGATTCACTAGCGAGCGTGACTATCGCGTGTTTGAGCTTATACCTGTACTCAGGCAACTGGATGACGACGAGGCGGACAAAATACTGAAAGACTCACAGCAGGCCCAGGCTCAGCTCAAGCACTTCCCGAACGGAATTCAGTCCATCGATCCCTCTATCACAGACACGCCTCCGAAAGAGGGTGAGCAGGGGCAAAGCCTTGGGGGATCGTCCGGCACTCCGAACGAGATGGACCAGGTTCTCCAAGCGAACAACGCCAAAGTCCAAGAGGTTGGCCACATGGCCGAGGACAATCCTCGCCAGGCGATTGCGGCCGCCGCCACCTTACCCGAGTCCGTGGGCTCATACTGGCATGCGGACCATCCCCGCGCTCAGGCCTGTCTTGCCATCGCTCGCGCGGCGGTGAAGAAGAACCCTTCGGCTGCCAGGGACGCCTTGGAGGAAATGGCAGCGTCCCTGAAACACGCACCCTATCCGTACCACACGATGGAAGACTGGCTTGAGGGGATGACGATAGCGAGAGAAATGGGCGAGGTTGACCTGGCTCTCAAGCTGTTTCGATCAGGGATGGAACAAGCGGACAAACTGAGAAGCGAGGATGGCGATACAGATGACCCGAATTTGGCCTTGAAACCCTGGTGGCCTTCCGTCTCCGCCTATTGGCGACTTGTGCAGGCCGCCTCGCAGTTCTCTCCTGGCACAGCACTGGAGCAGGTTCGGGAGATCAAGGACCCTGAGATTTTGCTGCTGCTCGAAGTCAGGCTTGCCAACAATGGTCTGGGAGCGCGAGCGGAACAATCCATAACCTTGGTTCACAAAAAGACTTCGCACCAAAGCTGGGGCGAGTATCGCTCGCCTGGGAAATGATGGCTGCGCGAGGCCCGGTCGGTTGTGAAATAGAAACTCCTTGATTCTCTCCAGATGATACATGGGAGCGCCCGCGCGTTACTGTTGAAACATCTCTATTACACTCAGTGGGATTCTGAGTGTAAGAATCCCGAGAAACGCAATCGCAACCCCGGCGATGCCCGATGTTAAAGTAATCCGGTCATGGGGATAAAAGTGAGCCTGAAGCGCGCAAGAGAGAGTGGCGTAGACAAATACATAGCAAACGCCCCAAAAGGGGTACAAGGCAAATTGCGGAAGATTAGGGCGGCGATACGCGAGGCGGCGCCAGGTGCGACTGAACGCACAGATTACTTCCAACTTCCTGGATATTCCTATGAGGGCTACGATTACGATGGGATGTTTGTCTGGTTCAGCTTTAAGAAGCCAAATATACGGCTACATTTACGTCCGCCAGTGATACAAAACCACAAAAAGGACCTTGCAGGTTGTGCCACAACAAAGGCCATTGTTGGTTTCCCGGCAGACAGGGCGATATCGATGGCGTTAGTAAAGAAGCTTGTGAAAGCAAGCCTTAAGGTGATGAAGGATAAGTCCATGTGACCTGTCCCGAGCGTTCAGCTTCCGTCGTGAAATATTCTGCTCTCTTCCGTTCTTAGCGCTGCGGCAAATTCTGCCGGCGTGCGATAGCCCAAACTGCTGTGCGGCCCGCTCTTCGTTGTACTCCTTCCGCCATGCAGCGACCTTTCACCGCATCGCCTTGGTCAGTTGGCGTAACATCGCCATTTCACTCACTGATTGGATTTGATCGCTCCGCAATCCTTTGGCAGGCTTCAAGGAATTGCGCTTTGTAAAGCTCCTCGGCACGTGCAATCTCCGCATCCTTCACTTCCAGCGCGTCAGGAGCCCACAGCTTCCGAACCTCTCCGATAGGAAGGTCGTCAGTTTCGCTTTCAATTACGATGACGATTGTTCGATCTTCTTCATCGACGATAGCGTCGGTGTGCGCCAGTGGGTAGAGTTCTCGGACAGCCTCCAGAACCGTGGTTCGACCATCCAAAACCGGTGCGGCAATTTCCTTGGCTCGCTGCCGCTCCCACTCCGAGGCGCGTCTGTCCATCCACGAAGTATATGCTGGCTGTCACCTCCAGACGCGACCTCGGAGGATGGTTGGCGTAACATCGCCTTAGCACAAGTTTGCGCTTTCCTTTCGCTTGTCTGGCGAACAAAAGACGCAAAGTTTGCGAGAATGCCTGATTACAACAGGCAACAAATTTTCTACTCCTGTCCGGCTGGATCACCGGATCGTATATGATGCGCAGGTAGGGTGTTAGGAGGCGATTATGCCCCGTCGCATCTCCATTGTTTTCTTCTTCTTCCTTCTTCTGCTAGTTCCCCAGGTCGAAGCAAAGAACAAGAAAAAGCAGTTGCTCCCAGACGACGTGCTTCAGGCTCGGAGAGTGCTGGTTGTGATTCACCCCGATGCGGGCGAAGCTCTGACCAATCCGATGGCGAATCGAACAGCTCAGGATGAAGTCGAAAGAGCCATCATGAAATGGGGCAGATTCGACCTGGCGCTGGATGCGCAAACCGCGGACCTGGTTATTGCAGTTCGGAAGGGAAACAAGAGTGGACCGGTCATCAGCCATTCGCCTGTGGACGACCGCCCTGTCATCTTTCAGACTGGCGGTGGAGGGGCTCGCGTCGGCGAGCAACAAGGTCATCCCCCGGATCTGACGAATCCTGGCGGACTAGGGAATAGCGGACCGCAGCTGGGCACCCAGATCGGTTCGTCTGAAGATACCTTCGAAGTCTATCGAGGCGGAGTCGAAGACCCGTTGGATACGTCGCCGGTCTGGCGGTATATAGCGAAGGACTCGTTGAACGCCCCGCAAGTCGGCGCGGTCGAGAAGTTCCGGAAGGCAATTGAGGAATCCGAAAAGCAGCATCAGCAGAAACCTTGAATTCCCGACTCTAGTTGCTCTCCTCAGTGGCGTCTTGATTCGCCTCGTGGGCCATGACCCTATAGCGGTAGACTCGTCGGACGAAGACGGATATGAAAAGGTGAGACAGCTTCCGACGATCGCCCTATGCTGCCTGTCTGTCATTTCCTCTACGCGCACGGCGGCGCAGCAACAAGACACGCCAACTCAGAACGGCACCTACACCTTTAAAAGCAACGTGAATGAGGTGCTGGTGCCTGTAGTTGTCCGCGACAAACAAGGCCGTGTAGTGGGAGGCCTCAAAAAAGAGAATTTCCAGGTCTTCGATAACGACAAGCCACAGTTGATAACCGGATTCATGATTCAGATACGCGAGGAGAGTGACGCCCGCGCCGTGCCGGTGCCGGTTCTTCCCAGTGCTACCCCACCCCGGACAATCGTCCCAGACCGTTTCATTGTCTTTCTGTTCGACGACATGCACCTGAGCATCGGCGATCTGGCGCAAGCCCAAAAAGCCGCCACCAAGATGCTGGCCGAATCGCTGGCTGACACGGACATGGCCGCAATCGTCTCGATGTCCGGCAAGATCAACAGCGGTCTGACCACCAATCGCGCCCAGTTGCAGGCTGCCATCGTGAAAATGCAGCCACAGAATCTCTACCGCATGACCGGAAGCGAATGCCCGAATATCGACTACTACCATGCCGACCTGATTGAAAATAAGCACAACAGCAACGCGCTAGAGGCCGCGATTGATGAGGTGATGAGCTGCTCACCGGGTCTCGATATGCGAGACGTGGCTCGGAGACTAGTGGAAACGGCAGCCATGCAAAGCTTAGCCATGGGCTAGCAGGATGTTCGGGCCACCCTCGCTTCAGTGCGAGAAATCGTGCGCAAAATGGCGGATCTCCCAGGCCAGAGTGTGTTGATTCTGGTGTCACCGGGTTTTCTACTCACACCGGAAACGAGGGCCGAGGAATCGCAGCTCATGGATCTTGCGGTGCAAGCTAGTGTGCTCATCAGCGCACTGGATGCGCGCGGATTGTACACGAGTGAAATTGATGCCAGCGAAATGATCAAGGGTTCAGCGCAGACATCGCAGCTTAAGTCCGAGTATCGTCGCAACTCCATGTCGCTCAATGAAAATGTCATGGCCGAGCTCGCGTACGGAACCGGCGGAACGTACTTCCACAACAGCAACGATCTGGAGGGCGGCTTCAAACGCCTGACTGCAGCGCCGGAGTATGTGTACCTGTTAGAGTTTTCGATCGGAAACGTGAAACAGAATGGACGTTACCATCGCCTGAAGGTAAAAGTAGATCAGGACGGTTTGACAGCGCAATCACGCCGCGGCTACTTCGCCACGAAACCTCCGAAAAAGAAAAAATAGAACTTCAAGGATTGCTGTCGTAATATCGCGATAGCGCTCATCGACCACGGTCAAAACGTGTAAGCACCTGTTAGCAACAGTCTGAACTGATGGGACTGCGCTGTGAGGCGCAGGTGACGGTGCGTGAGTACGACTTGATTGCAGAGTGGTATGCATCGGTACGCATCGATACAACGGGAGTACCCGAAGCGACCGCGCTAGCTTCATCGCTCCCACGCGGATCGCGTGTTCTGGATATTGGGTGCGGTAATGGCATTCCGCTCACCAAAGCATTGCTGAGCGGGGAACACCGCGTTGTCTCGCTTGACAGTTCTGGTGCGATGCTTCGGCATTTTCGACTCAACTACCCCGCAATGCCTGCCGTTCAGGCAACGGTGCAGTCCTGCCCATTCATCGATAGCATCTTCGATGCAGCGGTCGCTTGGGGCATCATGTTCCATCTCAATCCCGAAGATCAGATTAGGGCAATTGCAAACATCTCACGTGTCCTCAAGCCCGGAGCACCCTTCCTTTTCACGTCCGGAGATGAGGACTGCTTCCACGGTAAAGTAAGCACCATGAACGGCGTAGAGTTCCGGCATTTTTCATACAGCATCGATACGTATGGGCGGGTGCTTCGCGACCACGGATTCACATTGGCTAACGTCCACGCCGACAGCGGAAATAACACCTATTACCTCGCGAAGAAAGCCGATTCGCCCAGTTGATTGTTGCAAAATTGATTTCACTCACAACCCCGTAGGAAGCCGCCCTGGGGGAGGCTCCGGGGTCGGTGTAATCACTGTTTACGCCAATCACTCCACCGGCGCATACTGAACCCGCTTTAGAGGATGCACGTATGCGTTTGGTGGTCGCTGGCACAGCAGTGGTCGCAGGCTTCGTTATGGGTGCGTGGGGTATTGCGGGTCTTGCGCCGGAGAGCCCTGCTTGGTTGAAACTGACATTTGCGATAGTTTGGCTGTTCGCGCTTATCTTCGGAGCCCTTCTACTGGCCAGCAAGGGCGCGAGGAAACGTGAAGACCAACGCCGACTGCTTGGGTATGGGCTGCTGACAGCCGTCCTGATGGCACTCTTCCTTGTGCCGATTTTCACGCACAACATCAAGGTTCCGAAGTGGGCTGCCGAGGCGATTCTGGCTGCAATCGCTGTAGCCGTCTTTCTGCTTTCCAAGTACATGGAGCATCGCAGCCATCAGAGCTCCATGTGACCCACTGTTGAAACATCGCGATAGCACTCACTGACCGGGTTCTGAGCGCTATCCCTGTTGCTAAAAGTCCCCATGCTACCTGATCATGATTATTGGGACGCTGATGGCCCCGGAATCGCGGCGATTTTTAGCAATTCTTGCAGTAATGCAGCCCGATTTCTCTGCAGCCCAGACTGTGTGGCGGAGCGAATGGGATTCGAACCCTCGGTACCGTTTCTGCGATGCTCATAAGCACCCGTGTTTCAATGACTTACTGCGACTAAATCGTGGGAATGAGCCAACCCGAGAAGCGGATTGAATCTGCCAAGGGATCGAGTCAGTCCCGTTTCTGTGCCCGATCGAAGGGCGATGGTCTGCCGATCATGAACACGAAAACGCTGTAGTCGACTGCTTCAGCTCTCAGAATGGTTAGCGGTTTGACTGCCCGCTAGCCGGCCAGTCCGAAATGCAAAAGAATCTCTCGAAATGAAGCTCCGCCGGAGCGCGGATTCGGGCAAATTTTTTGAATGGCTGCCAAGCCTCTTCGTGCAGTCACCATGCGTTCGGGAGGAACCCCGAGGACTCACTGCCACTGGGAGCTGCCAGAAGCAAACTTCTGGCGCGAAATAATTTCGAGTTAGCCACTCAACCCGGAGCAATCGTGATCACTTCCCATAAGCCGACCTCTGGCCCGGAATAGCAGCAGGAGTCAACACCCGCGTCCGAAATGTTACTCGTCAAGGGCCTACATGCGCTCGTCCAGTTCATGCCCTCGGCATTACGCGAAAAGGTTCGAGAGCGACGCTGAGAGCTGGCAGGGGGCACGTCCCACGTCCAGAGAAAGGGATGCGCCATTTTCGCCATTGCTAGTGAGACGTAAGGGCGGACGACGAATTGTTCTTTGCTTCTGGTGCCACTGTATCGGCGTGCATCAGTCTTGCTTCCTCAGGCAGAAAGGACAGCTGTGACATGAGTGCAAGCCGCGTCTGTTCGATCCCCCAATGTGCCTGCATGATTCCCGCAATGGAATGCTCGTGGGCGCCGAGCAATAAATGGCCTAATTCGTGAGCAATGACGCAACCCAAGACCAATGCGATGTCGTTTTTGTTGCTCTCGCCGCCTGGTATGCGAGGCAGGTAGTCGTAGTAGACCGTAGCGAGATGGGCGGGAAGCAAGGCGTTGCCGGAAATCGTATCCAAAAACTTGTTCTGGAGTGGGCCTGCCATCATCGCCAGGAAAAAGACGCGGCCGGGCCCTTTTCGGCAAGGTTCATTTCCGGTCGGACAATCTCGCCAGGTCACAGGCACGCCGACTTGTTCGAGAATCCTGCCAGCTTCCTTCTCAGCCTTCACCAGTGTTTCAGCCGGGGCTTGTCTGAAGTTGAAGACCAGCACGGTAATGGCAGGGCCATTGTTAGTCTCCGACGCCAAGGCAGTTGCAGGAAAAGCCGGGCCCATCAGCGCTGCTGTGCCCACCAGTAAGAGACCTAGTTTGAACTGGCGGCCGGTAGAATTCCGGCTTCCGACGGCCGTCGATCCCCTATTCCCGTGCTTAGTTTTCATGCCATCCTCCTCCGCAGCCCGCCGCTGTCCGCCCAAGCATTCGTTTGGCCTGCTCGGGCAAGAACAGAAGGGTCCCCATGGCAAGGCGGCTAAGCTCACCGCTTTCCCAATGTGCTCGCATGATGCCGTTAATGGCATGGGCATTTGATCCGAGCAGCAGATGCCCCATCTCGTGAGCCATGACGCTGCCGAGAATTTCGCCAAGATCAACGTTCGAGTTCGCGTGAAGCTCCTGCGCTCTTTTCCAAAACACATCGCTGTAACGGCCGGTTCCGTCGGCCGCCAGGAAGGCGACGCCGAACGCTGCGTCACTCGTTGAGCTTGCGAGGCGAGCGGTGATCCTTAGGGCAAGGTGGCCTGGCGCGTCGATTTCATTACAGGCTGCGGCACCGCGGCCACTGTTTACATGAGTACAGTTGAGCCAGGTCACGTCAAAACCAGCGCGCGAGAAGATCCTCGCTGCTTGCTGCTCGGCACGCCTCAAAGTACCCGATGGAACTTGGGCATCGTTGTAGAGAGAAACAGTGACTTGTGGATTTTCCGCGAAGGCATTTGACGTCGATCCCCAAAGATTGAAGCTTGTAAGGGCAAACAGAATGGCAGCTTTGAACGCTCGATGCACGGCACTTCACCTCTGCAACAAGTCCGAGCATCGGTTCTTCGACTACGTACCTCAACGCTCTACGGGTAACTAGCGGGTGATATCTCGGTGACGAAATAAGTCTCTATCCGTCAGATACTTAGGCGTACGCATCACATGTTGAAAGGGGCTGGTATTCTGCGTTCGTGACCAAAGGCCGCCGTCCAAGAACGGGTCGCGCGTGGCGTGAACCGCGAGCTGCCCGCAGAGGTCCAGCTCAGGATCGGCGCCACGCGCCAGAGCTGCTCCCGAACCCGTGCTAGACTGCGGCGTCGTGGGAGTTTGCCGTGTCAGTCGGTTCCTCACCTCGAATCATCCGTTTCGGTACGTTCGAGCTGAATCTCCAAACCGGGGAACTACGCCAGCAGGGACAGAAGCTAAAGCTCCAGGAACAGCCCTTTCAAGTGTTGGCGGCGCTGCTTGAGCGACCGGGAGAAGTGGTTACCCGAGAGGAATTGCGCAGCAAACTCTGGCCGGTGGACACCTTCGTCGATTTCGATCATAGCCTGAATGCTGCCATCAAGAGGTTGCGCGATGCGCTGGGCGAATCGGCGGACGCGCCCATCTTCATTGAGACACTCGCTCGCCGAGGATATCGCTTCATAGCTCCGGTCGACGGTAGCCTCAGTCCAAACACAGTCGGAATAGCGCCCGCTTTGGAGCCAAGCAAATCGCATCCACGGCACCGTGTACGCCCGTGGATGTTCGCCATGGCTAGCTTGGTGATCGCGGCCGCCGCGATACTGCTGTTCGTCTCGCGCGAGGTGGTGCCTGCACCGAACGCGCAGCCGCGGTTGGTCCCATTGACGACCTATCCCGGCCGCGAGTACGAACCTGCGCTCGCGCCCAATGGCAACCGTGTCGCGTTCGCCTGGTCCGGTCCGGATGTGCCGATCGGGCGTACTGCCAGCATCTACATCAAACAGATAGGAGAGGAACACGCGCTGCGCCTGACCTCGGTTCCTGGGGCGATAGACTTCGGCCCGGACTGGTCGCCTGACGGAGCCTATATCGTGTTTGGGCGGTTTCCGGCGCCGACCGCGGCACCGGGCGCGGTTGAAGAAGGCATTTACATCGTGCCCGCCACGGGCGGTGCCGAACGTCGAGTGCACAGCACAAACTGGACATTAAGCCCGATTGTCGATTCGCGCGTGGCGTGGGCGTCCGACGGCAAGACCGTCGCGTTTTCCGACCGCCCCGTTGGACGAAGCCACTACGCGCTGTTCTCGCTTGACGTGGCGACGCTGAGTGCACGCCAGATCACCTTTCCACCGGAATCGTCAAATTTTGGCGACCTTCACGTTGCTTTTTCTCCTGACGCACGAACGCTGGCGTTCCTCCGTGGCACCAAGGATGGGATGGATGTTTATGTCATTCCCGCCGCGGGCGGCTCAGAGCGTCGGCTTACGTTCGACAACCGCGACTTGGCGGGACAACGCAGCGTCTGGCTGGTCGGACTCACGTATACGAGTGACGGTCACGACATCATCCTCGGAGGCAACGGTCTGTGGCGCATCCACGCCACCGGCAAGGCCAAGCGGGCCGAGCCTGTTCGTGGGCTCGGCTTCACTGCGTTTAACCCGTACATCCGTGGCAACCGGCTGGTATATGGCGCGCCGACCCGGGATGCTAATGTCTACCTGTTACCTCTAAGGAGCGAGACGGATGCCGGCGAACCGAGGAAACTGATCGCTTCCACCTTTCTCGACGCAGATGCGCAACTGTCGCCCGACGGCCGCCATGTCGTCTTTATGTCGGATCGCACCGGAGCCGACGAAATCTGGAAGGCGAACTCCGATGGTTCTAACCCAATGCAGCTCACGTTCCTGTCCAGCTATTGCGGAGCCCCGCGGTGGTCAGGGAGCGGGCGAGAGATCGTCTTTGGCGCGGAACCGCAAGGTAACGCGGACCTGTTCGTCATTTCTGTCGACGGCGGACAGCCGCGGCAGCTCACAACCGCTTCGAGCAATGAAGCTGTACCGAACTACTCCCGCGATGGCCGGTGGATCTATTTTGCTTCCGACCGTGGCGGTTCTTGGAACGTTTGGAAGATGCCGGCGGAGGGCGGGCCTGCGATCCAGGTGACTCGCACCGGCGGGTTTTTCGCGTCCGAATCCCCCGACGGCCAATACCTCTACTACGCAAAGGCGGTAGACGCACCCGGGTTATGGCGCGTGCCGCTCAGTGGCGGCAGCGAAGAGAAGGTCCTCGACTCTCCTCCCCCGGGGTTCTGGGGCTACTGGGCCGTTAGCGCGAAAGGCATCTACTATGTGGATGAGCCTGCGCCCAGAGCGCGGATTCGGTTTCGCAACTTCCGGACGCGTCGTGATTCGGTGGTGAAGGTGATGTCGAATGCCGCCTGGATCGGATCTCCTGGGATGAGTCTCAGTCCTGACGGAAGTGCCATAGTGTTCGTCCAACTCGACCAATTCACCAGCGATCTCATGCTGGTGGAGGATTTTCACTAATCCTAGAACTCAAGGCGAACTGCGAACTGGCACCTGCCGCTGCGGCGTGTTGTTGAGAGACGCAGTACTTGTAATCTTCCCGGCAGTGCCGAGGTTACAGTCAACGCAGACATCAGGCAGCCTAAGATTCACAACATTGAAGACGTTAAAAATGTCCGCTCGAACTGTCGCGCGGACTGACCGGGAAAAGATGAAACCAGAATTGTCGCAAACTCTCAGCGGCGGTGGTAAAGTTCGGAACACGTTGGGGATCACTAATGTGTTTGCGTCCCCGTTGCGAAAGATCTTCCGTTTGCCCGGACTTGTGGAAAAAACCTGTCCATCCATCGAGTCCTGGAAATTCTCTAGCTTCACTCACTAGGGCGGCCATAGTCTTGGTGAGCCTAGGTTGGTGCGCCTTGGTGCCCACACCCGCAGTCGCTCAAGCGGTCTACGGGAGCCTCTTCGGCACGGTCACGGACCAATTTGGGGCAGCGGTGGTCGGCGCGAGGCTGACGATAACTTCTATTCAAAAAGGCGTCACATTTAAGACCACTACCAATGAAGCCGGCAACTATAGCGTAACCCACCTCATACCGGATCAATATGATGTTCGGTCCGAAGCTCTAGGATTCAAAGCTGTGGAATCCACGGGCATCCCGGTGTATGCAGACCAGGCGGCCCGTGTCGATATACAGCTCCACGTCGGGGCCAGGCAAGAAACACTAACCGTCTCAGCCGAAGACATACCATTGATCAAGACCGACCGGGCGGATGTGGCCACTACATTCAGCGAGAAAGAGGTCGAAAGTCTGCCCTTATTCAATCGAAACTTTACTAGCCTGGAACTTCTTACTCCAGGCACTTCACAGTTAGGATGGCAGCACGCTTCATCGGAAAACCCGCAAGGCGGGATTCAGATCATGGTTAACGGGCAACACTTCAGTGGCACGTCCTATCAGCTTGACGGTACGGACAATCGCGACCCTATCCTAGGAATCATCGTGATCAATCCCACCCTGGAATCCGTCACGCAGACGAAGGTGACCACACAGAATTATGACGCGGAATTTGGAGAGGCATTGGCGGGGGTGGTCACGGTCCAGACCAAATCCGGCACGAACGATTGGCACGGCAGTGTCTTTGAGTTCCGTCGCACCGGCTGGGGACAGGCCCGCAATCCGTTTACACAGCCACCAGACAAGCCTTTGCCTGCTATCAAGTGGAACCAATTCGGTGGCTCGATCGGCGGCCCGATTATCAAAAATCGTCTGTTCTTCTTCGGCGATTATCAGGGGACACGGCGCTCGAACGGCACCTCAGTGCGGTTGAACGTCCCGACCGGACTGGTGCGCTCGACCTGCCTTGATTCGACAGTTCCATTTTGCAATCTGAGCGAGTACCCGCAACCTATTTTTGATCCGGCTACCGGCAACCAATTCGTGAATAACCTGATCGCACGGAACCGGATATCACCTCAAGCTGTCAATCTATTGGAACTCTTGCCCGGGCCCAACGTCCCAGGCGCAGGGATTACGCAGAACTACATTACGTCAGGCGCTGAACAATTCAACGACGATGGTTTCAATATTCGCGTTGACCACAACACCACGGAGAAACTGAAGATTTTCGGGCGCTACAGCTTTGCTGACTTCAGACAACACGCTGTGGGGGCATTTGGGCCCGTGGCTGGAGGCGTCGGATTATCCCTGGACGGGTTCGTTGGTCAATCGCTGGTTCGGAACCAGAGTTTTGCGGCGGGTTTCGACTATATTCTGTGTCCCAGCCTGCTGGCTGATTTTCGATTTGGCTTCTTCCGCTATCACGTGAACGTCCTGCCCAACGGGGCTGGAACAACACCCGCAAAGGATGCAGGGATCCCCGGGTTGAACCTGGGTGACACCCTTACTTCAGGCATGCCCTTCTTTATTGTCGATGGACAGGAAGGAGACCAGTTCGTTTTCGGCACTATTGCCCCGCCGACCCTGGAAAGGGAACAGCAGTTTCAATGGGTAAACAACTGGACGAAGACGGAAGGGAACCATCTCTTCAAGTGGGGTACTGACATCCGTTACGCTCGGAACCTTCGCGTGGCCAGCAGTGGCGCGCGCTCAGGCAGTCTGGCTTTTTTTAATTCGCGAACCCAAGGGCCCAGTGGGGGTGGCCTGGGTTTGGCTACGTTCCTGCTTGGCGACGTGAGCATTTTCAGCCGGTATGTAAATAAGACTTACAACGCAGGAGAACGTCAGAAGCGCTGGTTCTTCTACGGCCAGGATACTTTCCGCATCACTCGCAGGCTAAGTCTCAACTACGGACTGCGGTGGGAGATTTACTCTCCGCAATCGGTCACGGGAAAGGGAGCAGGTGGGTGGGTAGATCTCAACACTGGGTTGGTCAGCGTCGCTGGTTATGGCAACATCAAACTGCAAGGAAATGTGAAGAACAACTTTACTAACTTGGCGCCGCGCCTGGGCGTCGCTTATCAAGCTATGCCCAAAACGGTGGTTCGGCTGGGATATGGGCGGAGCTTTGACATTGGGGTATTTGGCTCGGTATTTGGGCACACGGTTACGCAAAACTTGCCGGTTCTGGTGCAGCAGCAGCTCAACCCTCCTGCATTCACCGGGAGCGTGTTCAACCTTTCGCAAGGACCGCCAACGGCCACTTTCCCTACGGTTCCGTCTTCGGGACAGTTCACCCTTCCCGACCAGGTGAGTGCCTACGTACTGCCAACCAAAATGCGGTTGCCCACGATCGACGCTTGGAATGTCACCCTGCAGCAGGCGATCACGCCTACGCTTTCGCTGCAAGTCAGCTATGTAGCCAATAAGGGTACTCACGTGTTCGCAGGCAATGTCCCCAACTATGATGCCAATCAAGCCAGCATCGTCGGGTTCGGTACTTTGTCGACTGATGAGCGAAAACCATTCTTTAAGAAATTCGGCTGGACACAGCAGATCAACTATTTTGGCAGCGACGCCTCCGACAATTACAACTCCCTGCAAGCGGCAGTGGAAAAGCGCTTTGCCAAGGGATTCCAGTTCATGGCTCATTACACATGGTCGAAGTCGCTAAATTACGACAGCGACTATTATGCAATCAATCCCAGGCTAAATTACGGTGTCGCCGACACCGATCGAAAACATGTGTTCCTTCTAACAGGTCTCGTTGAGCTGCCCTTCGGTAGGGGCAAGACTTTTCTCGGGGGCGTCCGTGGGATCGCAGACCGCATCGTCGGTGGTTGGTCGCTCAGCGGAACCATGACCTGGGAAAGCGGCCTGCCATTTTCCCCATCATATTCATGTTTTGCAGACCGGGACACCGGTCCCTGCCGGCCCAATCTTGTCGGAGCTGTTCACATCACGGGAAGCAGGAACGGCTACTTCACGACCACCGGTGGCGTACCACTTCAACCACATGGCACGGCCGGAGACACGATTGGACCGTGGCAGCGGCCTGCTTTCGGGACGTTCGGAAGCGCGGGCCGGAATTCACTTCGCGGGCCTGGCTTCTCCCAAGCGGACGTCTCAGTCGCAAAGAACTTCTCATTGAAAGAGGGTATCTCGATTCAATTCCGGACAGATATCTTCAACCTTTTCAATAAAGTCAATTTGGACAATCCCGAAAATCCCCAAACGTGCGTGGATTGCCAGGGCGGCGGGACGATTATAAACACAGCCTTCCGCGGTAGGGCATTGCAACGGCAACTTATGTTTTCACTGAGGCTGCAGTTCTGATCTTGGGAGACTTACCGGATTTTCGCGACACTCCCGTGAGTCGCGGCTCAGTTTATGCCTTATCGAAACTGTTCCCTTTCGGGACATCTATATGATCTTTTGTCGCGGAAATCTCAATCATCGCCAAGGCAACTCCCCAGGGTGCGAAGAATTGCATTCCGAAACGCTTACGAAGTCAAGGCGCTTTCGCTGCATCATCGGTTTGCAATCGCATTGCATTCGCCTGATGCAGTCCCCGAAACCGGACTGTAGATGGGCCTTGCGGAGAAACCCGCCAGAAAACTCGCCCTCGCGGTTCGACGGGACACTTTCTCCAGTCCGGTTTGGAGGCAAGACCTGCGGAATCGCGGCGATTTTTAGCAATTCTTGCAGTAATGCAGCCCGATTTCTCTGCAGCCCAGACTGTGTGGCGGAGAGGGAGGGATTCGAACCCTCGGTACAACTCTCGTCGGCTCGGCCACTATCGAGAACACAAGGAAGTCAAGTCGGGTTCGCAGAGCCTTCCGGTTTGTGATCGCTAGGAATTCGTCAACCAGGTTTGCAAAGTCGGACCTCTCCTCGGGTCCTGGAGAAAACGCGCGACAAAGTGTCTTATCGTTACTCAGCACTGTTTTCTCCGCTTGGACTTTCAGGGGAAATTATCGCAAAATACGGGCAATTTCTTCTGTTTCGTCGGCGATTCAGTGAAATTTCTCTGCAGCCGATACTGAATGGTAGCGCTAACGGGAATCGAACCCGTGTTTGAAGATTGAGAATCTTCCGTCCTAACCCCTAGACGATAGCGCCCCCGGAGGCAGTCATTATAACAAAGCGATCAGGCGAAGATTCCGGCAATCATCTGAAGACGACTGATCGGGGAGTGGAGACACAGCTTTCTTCGCGCTGCTTATTTCGATCAAGCTCTGCTTCAGGTCCGGACTCGTGATCGAGGTTCGTTCCTGGCTAGAAAAATCTTATTCGCGCCAGCTGCACCTTCCCTCTTGACAATCTTTCCCTCCAAGAGCTAAATATCCATTAGCGAATAAAAAGCGAATATGCAATTCGCAGCCTCGGCCAGCCGCCTCGGCGTTCCCTGAAAATTAGAGGTCCTTAGAATGTCTGCATTGGCTTCTTCCGCCCCCTGGGGCGGGGCTGTTGTATTTGCTCCGAAGAAGGAACCGGCGCTGGTTTTGAAACGTCTGGCGACATTGCCCAAGCTGGCGGGCGTGACTGCGGCATCGCGGCTGGAGGTTCGGCCCACGCCGGAAATGGTCTCCAGCGGAATTCGCGAGATCGATGAACTTGCCGGCGGGCTGCCGCGGGGATGCCTGAGCGAAATTTGTGGACCAGCTTCTTCCGGACGCACCAGCGTGTTGCTGGCCGCGCTGGCCGCAGCTACCCGGCGTCGGGAAGTCTGCGCCCTGGTAGACGCCACGGACGCGCTCGATGCTGTCTCGGCAGCGGCAGCCGGAGTCGAACTGGAAAGATTGCTGTGGATACGGTGTACCCGGACGTCGGGCGTCAGACCTCGGACATCAGACTTCAGACCCAAGATCCCATCACCAAAATTCGATGCCGAAAGTCAGAAGTCTGAGGTCCGACGCCCGACGGCTGCCGTCTGGGGTCCAACGCCCGAAGTCCGGCTTGAGCAGGCTTTGCGCGTCACTGATCTGCTCTTGCAAAGCGGTGGGTTTGGCCTGGTGGCGATTGATCTTGGCGATGTGCCGGACTCGGCGGCACGGCGTATTCCGCTGGCTTCTTGGTTTCGTTTTCAGCGCGCCGTGGAGCCCACCGCCACGGTGTTATTGGTTGTGGCCCAGGAGCCCTACGCTAGAACTTGTGCTTCACTGCTGATCAGGCTGCAGCAGGCGTGGAGAAAGTCGTCGGCTCTCAGCTATCAGCTTTCAGCTGAAGAAAAACTTGGGCCGGCGCATGCGCAACTTCTGGATGGACTGCAGATTGAAGGAGAGTTGCTGCGTTCGCGCATGCGAAAACCGGCACAATCCGTCAATACGGCATTTTCCACAAAAGCGGTGCGAATTGCGTAGATCTCCCTGCGAGGGCGAGACGCCCTCGCGACAGCCGGCGGGACGCCGGCGTTACTAGCCTGAGAGCTGACAGCTTCTCGCTGACGACTGACGACCGACGACTGATGACTGCCTTTGCCTGCATCTTCGTGCCTGATTTTCCGGTGGAGGCCCTGCTTCGTGCCGAACCTGATTTGCGCGTACAGGCCCTGGCCGTGCTCGAAGGCAAAGCGCCGCTGCAAACGATTTTTGCTTTGAACGAAAAGGCCCGCCGCGCCGGGGTTTCGACGGGCATGACGAAACTGCAGGTGGAAGCCTGCTCTGATCTAGTGTTGCGTCCGCGATCCTTATTACAGGAGGCCGCCGCACACGCCGCATTACTCGATTGCGCCCAGTCATTCTCGCCGCGGGTGGAAGACGCGGGCTGTGACACCGTCCTACTGGACCTGGCCGGCATGGAGCCGCTTTTCGGTCCGCTGCCAAAAATTGCGCGGGACATAGCGCGCCGCGCTTCCGATCTCGGCCTCGAAGCCAACGTGGCCGTGGCTTCCAATCCGAATACGACCGCGCTCGGCGCTCGCGGATTTTCCGGAGTGATCGTGATTCCCGCAGGAAGGGAAGCCGAGCAGTTGGGCAATCTTCCCCTGGAGGTGCTGTTTGCCGGAGGTCGCGATCTCCAGACCCTGGAAGTGCTGGAGCGCTGGGGCATTCGAAATTTTCACGCCCTGGCTGCGTTGCCGGAAATCGCTCTGAGCGAGCGTCTGGGGCAGGAGGGCATTCGCCTGCAACAGTTGGCACGCGGCTGCAGTTTCCGATCGCTGGTTCCGGTCGAACCGCCGCTGATCTTCGAAGAGGCGATCGAGTTGGAATATCCACTAGTGCTGCTGGAGCCGCTGGCGTTCTTGCTCGCCCGGTTGCTGGACCAGTTATGCGCCCGCCTGGGGGCGCGCGCCCTGTCTACTCAAGAGCTGAATCTGGATCTGACCCTGGAATGCGGCACCCCGGACTACGTGGAGACGGGCGCCCCCGCCCGTCTTATTGGATACTCTAGTCGAGCGCAAGCTCGACAGAGTTTCCAACGCACCCTGCGCCTGCCTGTCCCCCTGCTGGACGCCAAAGTTTTCCTCAAGCTGTTGCAACTTGATTTGAACGCACACCCACCCGGCGCTCCCATCGTAAAGGTCAAATTGTCGGCGGAACCCGTGCGCCCGCGTGCCGCGCAGAGCGGATTGTTTCTGCCTCCCTCCCCGGAGCCGGAAAAACTCGAACTCACATTGGCGAGGATCGCCGGGATTGTGGGTGAAAATAAAGTGGGATCATTGCAATTGCTGGACACTCATCGCCCAGAAGCATTCCGGATGCGTCGCTTTGATCCTCACATGGAGGAACAGGCTACCCGCAAAACAAAGGCATCCCGGAATGACAAGCCTGCGGAATCTCAAAAACAGAACGCAGCCGTGGTCACCGCCATGCGTATCTTCCGCCCGCCCTTGCGGGCCACGGTAACCCTGCAGGAAGGCAGACCGGCACGCATCGAATGTCCCAAACGGAAGGAAATTTGTGGGGAAATCCTATGGGCCGCCGGCCCCTGGCGCACCTCCGGAGACTGGTGGGAGCAGGAAGGCTGGGCCCGCGACGAGTGGGATATTGCTTTGCAGGAAACGACCGGCATCACACTCTATCGCCTGGTCCGGGACTTGCTCAGCGGGCAGTGGGTGCTGGAAGGAAACTACGACTGAAGCTGGCGGGACTTCGGACCTGGGTGCCCCCGCCTGCCAAACTGGCCCTCGCCATCGCTGAAAACGCATTGAACTACCCTCAAGAAACGCTGAAACGCGTGGGACCTGCCAAAGCCGGGTCTATTCCGCGCCCGCCTGCCGAAACTACATCGTCTATAGGGTCTTTACCGTATATTCAGGCCCGGCCATTGTGCATAACCTGTTCAAACTGTGCTATCCGCCTATTTCGTGATCACGCCGCAGGCTATGCGGTCCCCAGCGTTTCCGGCCGGGTCGGTCTTCATATCATCCGGTTTGGCGTGAATCATCAGTGCCGTGCCACCGTTGCTGAACAGGGAATGGCTGTCGTCGCCGAGCGTCACGTCCTTGCTGACCACCTTTAATTTGCCCCGGCCTTTGGCGTTTACGGTGAAGTTGTTCATATCGCCGGCATGGTGGCCTTCAGGATTCTCCAGGCCATGCTTCTTTCCATCTGGATTAAAGTGTGGGCCGGCCGACTTGAAGTCCGGCGCATCGCACTGCGCTTTCTGATGGAAGTGGAAGGCGTGCACTCCGGGCGGCAGGTCATGGAGGGTCGCCTTTATGAACACTCCCGACGACGCTCCCTTGCCGGATTTAATCCATAGCACGGCCGTTCCTACACTCTTGCCCTGAGCATCCTTGAGTTCGACTGTGGTCTTGGCTACGGTCGTGATCGAGAGAGCGAGAAGCAATGCGATGACAACGGAAAATAATCTTGTGGTTTTCATGGCGCCTAATTATAACGCCACTTCCTCTCCAAATTTCTTTGGCACTTCTCAAAATTGAAGAACTCTGCTCCTCTGTCAGGCGTCATGCTGAGCTTGCGAAGCATCTTGCGCGAAGCGGATACGGACGCGGGGCGGAACTGTGCCGCTGCGCGCAAGATCCTTCACAGCCGTAGGCCGTTCAGGATGACGCAAGGTTTACCCCTACTGCACCGAGACATAAAAGGCATTGTTCCCCGAACGCAGGTCCTTGCCGTACCAGAACGCAAACCCAACTCCAAAGACGCGCACCTTAGCCTGCGCCCCCAGGTCCCAGAGCCATTTCTGCGAACCCAGCCCCATCGAGGCATCGGTAATTTTGCCGGTATCGAGAAACGGCCCGAGCTTTACCGTAAAAACTCCGTTGCGATAAACGTTCTTGTCTGCCTCACAGTTCGACAGAAAATAATTTCGCCCCAGGGGAGCGCTGCCCTTCCTGCCGTCCCGAGTCCCGATATGCCCGCGCATCTCCAGATCGTTGTCGCGCTCCAGGCCCAGGATGAAGAGCTCGTCGAACGGAACACCTCCAAACGTTTTGCCTGCCCTGATTCGCTGCTGCATTTCGTAGTCGTCGCCCTGGGATTGCGGAAACCAATGAAAGCGTAATGAACCTTGCATCTTCTCGAAAGCATGTGAGGGCTGTGACCAGATGTGCCCCGCCTGCGATGACGCTCCACCTTCGAGCGTCAACCTGCGCTCGGGCTGACGCCAGAGTTCGGCATCCACCTGTATAAGTTGCTTGAGCTGGTAGCCCTTGGCTAGCAGCTCCGGAGGCAGTGCCGTTCCCGGAACCACGCTGCGGAAGTCGCGATGCGAAATTTCGGCCCCAGCAGACCAGCGCCAGCGCCCGCTTTCCATGGCAGCGAAGTCGGCCGCCACCGCCTCTCGCCGCAGGTTGAAGCTGCCCAGCACCGGAGCCGGACCTTGGAACGATTTTCTGATGTCCCAGTTCTCGCCGCGCAGGTCGGCCAGGAGCCGATAACGAAATTTGGGATTAGCCTTGAACGGACCTGACAGCTGCGCCAAGATTCGTCTTTTCTGCACATCCCACCGATAAATGGAGGCGAAGTTGATGGCTTCGTCGCGCAGGTTGTAGAACTCAGGAGTAATGCTTTGAAAAGGCAGGCCCCGAACCAGCAGAAAGAGCTTCTCCAGCTTGCCCTGGCCCCATCCGTCGCGCTCGCGGTTGCGGAAAAGAATGTCAAACTTGCCATCGTTGCGGGCCTGCAGATCGAATTGGTAGCGCGGGAAAATTTCCAAACCGCGCACACGAACGTCGGTAGTCAGCAGATCAGGCAAGCGTAAGACACTGGCCGGCGCGAACGCCATGGCGCGATCGAGCAACGCCGCATTCACTTGCGGTGTGGGCTGGCTTCTTACTTCTACAATTTGCGGCTTGCCTACGCGGTTCCAATACTTGAGCGCTGCTTCAGTATTTCCCTGGAGAAAATAGACAGTGCCGAGGAAGTCATGGCCGTAGGAATCGGAGGGATCGAGCCGCAACGCCCGCCGCAGATGGCGCACCGCGGCCGAATATCGCTTCTGTTTGAATGCCACTCCGGCCAATTCCAGCGGAAACCGTTTGTCGCCAGGATGGAGCCGCGCTCCGGCCTCAAATGCTTTCTGCGCATCGTCCCAACGTCCCAATTGGGCCAATGCGGTGCCGTAGTAGAAATCGAGTTCAGGCGAAGGGTGAAGTAGAGATTCGGTGAGGCCGACGATTTCCTGCCAGCGCTGTTCGGCAGAAAGCTGCCGGGCGCGGTTGACTGATGCGTCATCCGATATTTGTGCGCCGGCCAGGATTGCAAAATTGAAAAAGAATAGGAAGACAACGATTGAGATCAGCGAGGTTGGGTTTGAGGAAGCGCCAACAGGGTCCATTTTTCGGCGGCGCTCCATTCCCGTTCGAAGCTGGACTGGTCCTGTTGCAGCAGCTTGCGTTGGGCCGGGTCGTTGACCATGACCATCTCCGGTCCGACGCCGGTCACGACCACATAATGCAAAGCGCCGCCGGACACGGGCTTCAAGGCGACGATAAGCGGCCGTCCCTTTTCCAGATGTTGTTTGAGGTCTTCCCACTCTCCGCGAATTGTAAACGTGCGGAACCCTTTCTCCTGAAGGTAACGCTCCATGTCGGATGCATAGATGCCGTGGGCTTTGGCCGAGTACAGCGTGCGCTGGATTTGGGACGCGTCAGAAGCGCCGTTTACCGGCTGGCCATGCTGGGCTTGCCAATATTGCATCACCATGGCAATGCTGGCGGCGCCGCAGCCGTCTTTTTCCTGCTTCACGAAAGGAACATCGAGCCAGACCCCAGGAAAGTCCGCGGCCAACAGCGAGCCGCAGGCCCCTAGCAGCAGGACGGTGACTCTGACGATGCGACTAAACATGTTGAAGCTATCGGACCGCAACAATAATCAGGATGAGCGCGGCGATGGCCACAAGAATGATAATCAGGTCGCGATCGCTGAGCGTGCCTGCGGCGAAATCCGCTTGCGTTTTCTGTGCCCGCGAAGCCAGCTGCGCCAATTCAGCATCGTCCAGCATGGCAACTCCGTTCTTCACCTGCTCCGGGTTCATGTGGGCCGAGTGCAAGGCTTTCTGGGCCTTCTCCGACGAGAAGAATTGCCGCACTTGCTCAACGTTTTGCTGCCTCACCGTTGTGGCCCGCACCGCCGCTTGCTGCAAGTCAGAGGGGCTCACTACGTGCGCGGCACCCTCTGCCACAAGACTCTGGGGAAGCGCGAAAACCGCGGCTAGAACGAACGCCGTCGCGACTCGGGATAGCTGCTTTACGTCAAAATGCATGGCTTGCACCCTCCGGTAGATTTCTGATCATGGGGAGACGGGTCTCTGACCCGGCCAGGCCGAGCGCAGCTCGGCACCCTTGAAAAATAGTACACGCCCAACCTTCGATGCGGAGGCCGTTCCGAGGGTTTGTCCTACAAGGTAACAAGATCAATAAACAACGACTCGCTGGCGTTTCTGGAGCGTTCCTGTCCCTACAAATTTTCCACAGTCCTCTGCAGCTTGGCGGCAATCTGCTCCGGCGCGCTTTCGCGAGGGAACCGGACCGGCGTCCCGATCTTCACGTTTATCTTTCCCGGCAACGCAAACCTCTTCTTTGCCTTCTTCAATTCAAAGAGTCCATCAATTCGCATGGGAACGATCGGGATCGCCAGGTTCCTCGCCAGCAGTCCCACGCCGCCGCGAAATCTGCCTATCTTGCCGTCAGTCGTCTGGCGGCCTTCGGGAAAGACCAGAATGCTGTAGCCGCGGTCCACGGATTCTCCGGCAAAGGCAAAGCTCTCCCGGAAACCAGCTTCACGCGGTAAGGGAAAAAGGTTTAGCAGGGAAACTCCCAAAAACCACTGCACGCGGCGATAAGCTCGGCCTAACAAACTTCGGTCGGGCGGCGGGGTGCGGAGGGCCTCCAGAGCCTCCCCTCCGGTGGCCGTCGCCAGCCGTCGTCGAAAGCGGGCCGGGAGTGCGGTCTGGACGAAACCGACATCTACGTCGTCAATGTGGTTACACACCACCAGCACAGGACCGCGTAGCCCACGCAGATTTTCTCGCCCAGTGATGCGCGGCCATCCCAGCAAGAACACCGCCGGACGCAACAGCAGATAATGAATGATCAGCCGCACCCAGGTCGTGGGCCAGCGCTGTACCCATGCCGGATAGTGATAAGGCACACGCCACGGAAGCTTGCCTTGCAGCATGCGCTCCAGGTCGCCGACCGTTTTCACCGCCGCAAACCGGGTCTCGCTCAAATCCATCTGGTAGCGGTCTTCGAGCGCGCCCAGTAATTCCACGCGATCAAGCGAACTCAAATTCAAATCGGTTTCAAGATCAGACCACTGAGCCAAACCCTCGGGGGATTTTCCTTTGACGCGCGCAATCAATTCGGCCACCGAACTCGATCCGGTTTGCCCGCCAGACGTTGCTCCCAATTGCGTCTGAACAGCTTGCAGGACTGCGTTGGTTCGAGGCTTTTGCGTGGAGGTGCGCGGAAAGTCGTCTTCGCGCCATACAAACCACTGCCGCATGCGCTGGTACTCGGCCAGAGCCTCATTCGCACGTCTCACGACTGGTTCCGGATCGATGTTGCGATCGCGCAGGATCATCACCGCGCAGGGTTCGGCATTCCCCTCTTGCGGAAGTGCGATCACCACGCAGTCCTTGACCTCAGGTTGGCGGCGCAGCGAGGCCTCGAGGTCCTCGGGATAAACATTCATGCCGGCAGGGGTAACGATCATATCTTTCTTGCGCCCTTTGAAATACAGATTGCCTTCGCCATCGAGCGCGCCGATATCCCCGGTCCCGTACCAGCCCTGGTCCGCCGTCATCGGCTGCAATTCGTGTCCAGTCCAATAGCCCGCTGCTACCCCACGGCCTCGTACCAAGATCTCGCCGTCCGGCGCTAATTTGACTTCGCGCCCCGCCAGAACTTTTCCAATCGATCCTTTGCCCAGACGAAAAGGATGGTTCACACTGACGATGGAGGTCGTTTCCGTTAGCCCATAGCCCTGGATGGCGGCGTACCCCAGTCGTCCCCAGAACTCTTCGGTCACGCGGTCGAGCGCGGCGCCTCCGGAAATGAAGGCCCAGAACTTCCATCCAAACTGGCGGTGCACACGCCGGAAGATCCACCAGCGGTGGAGGAAGTGCTTTCCCTCCGCCGCCTGAAACCGGCGCCGGAACTGGTCGAGCCTGCGCTCATCATCCAGATCGCGCTCGAGCTTCTCTTTGAGAGATTGCAGCATGCGCGGAACTGCCACCAGCACTGACACGCGCTCGCGCCGTATGGTGCGAATGACTTCGCCCGCCTTGAGAACATCCTGGAAGATCACCGTACCGCCCATGAGTTGCGGCAGAAATATCCCCAGGAATTGTCCGAATACGTGGCTCAGGGGCAAGAGGTTCAGGAAGCGCACGGGATGGATCAGGCGCTCGTACTTAAGATATTTCTGGATTTCCGTTTCGAGCGGCGAGATATTGCCGAGCACGTTGCCGTGCGTGATCACTACACCTTTTGGTTCGGCGGTGGTTCCGGAGGTAAAAACAATTTCCAGGACATCCGCAGGGCCGATCGCCACCGTATCGTACGGTGCAGATGCGTGGATGGCCAATATCTGCTGCAAGTCTTCCAGTACCACGGCTGGCACAGGAGGCATGGTATGTTCACGCGAGCACACCAGCAGCCTTCCATCTACTTGCTGATAGACACGATGGGTAAATTCCAGCGTGCCTGCTTCGTCAAGAGGTACAACGATCACGCCGCGCAACGCGCAACCGAAGAACACAGCCACCCACTCCGCCGAGTTCGGCCCCCACAGCAGAACGCGCTCGCCTTTGCCGATCCGCCGCTTTTCCAGTTCGCGGGCAAAACGGAAAGCAACCTCGGCTACCTGGCGATAGCTCCAGCGTTCGGTGCGGTACCCGTGCCGCTGCACGTAGGCGCACTCCCGCCCCCGGCGCAGAAAGTATTCAAGGTACGCGACAACGGAGCGGTGCTCCATGCCTAGGATGGTATCGCTTCAGGAGCGGTAACGGTCATCCTGAGCGAAGTGGCTGCTTCGCGCAGCAAAGCCGCTGAGCAGTCGAACGCCCCCCTACTTCCGGCACGAACGGCCATGAAAGCCACCCGCGGCCACGTGGGGACAGCCGCCCTCGGCTGTCCGGTCGAGCTAAGCTCGAGGCAGGTTTTGACGATATCGGAAATAGCAGAGCTTCGCTTCGCCGGACAGCCGAGGGCGGCTGTCCCCCGTTGTCTCTGATAGCGTCCCGCACCGGCGAGTTCGCGAAGCGAATTTCCACTCCGCTCGGGATGACAGGAGTTACGCCGACATGCGCCGCGCGTTCTTGGGACAGAAGTTCGACAACAGATTCAGAAACTCCGCCAGAAACAGCGGCGTTGGCTGATTGCGCAGCGTGATCGCGTACCATTGCCGCCGAAAGCCGCGACCGCCCATGGGCCGAATGGCGACCTTCCCCGCTTCGACAGCGGGCGCCACCGCCCAGCGCGCCAGAAAACCAATACCCGTGCCCGCTCCAGCCAACTCGACAATCGCTTCCGTAAGTGGAACTTCAATGACCCGCTGGGCCTCCACTCCCGCCGGCTTCAGGAGTTGGTTAATCAGAGTGCTCTCCTCTCGCGGAGGATAGATCAGAACAGTCTCCGTCTCCAGGTCTTTGGGCCGCACCTGACTGGCTCCGGCCAGCCGGTGCTTCGGGGACATCACCAGGACCAACTCGTCTTCGAACATAGGTGTCACCTGAAGGCTCTTGTTCTTCGGGGAAGAACTGACGATCGCAATGTCCAGCTTGCCTTCTAGTAAAGCTGCTGCAGGGTTCGACGTCGCACTGGCGACGATGTTTACCTCCACTTTAGAAAACTTCCCGTGAAACTTATTCAGCACCGGAGGCAGCCAGTGATAGCAGGTGTAGCATTCCGTGCTCAGCCGGATCTCACCGCGCGCGCCACCGTTGAGTCCTTCGATCTGCACCTCCGTATTGCTCAGTTCGTCGAGTACCCGGCGTGCGCATGCGATCAGCCGCTCCCCAGCTGGTGTCAGCACCATTTTTCTTCCCAGGCGCAGAAACAACGCCGTCCCCAGCTTTTCTTCCGCATCGCGCAACTGATGACTCAGCGCGGATTGGGTCAGGTGCAGGCGCTTGCCTGCTTCGGTCACACTGCCCTCTTCAGCCACGGTCACCAGCAACTTGAGGTGTCGCACTTCCAGTTTCGGACTCATGTTCACATGAGTGTAGTTCATTGATTGAATGAAAACAAACAATCAATCTCATAGGTAGAGAATCTCGTCCAACCGCCAGCACGCAGGAAATCGGATTTGACGGCAAGAAGCGGATAGCGAGTATCGAACGTGCGATGCAGACTTCGTGCTGATGTCCGGCAAATTCAGAATGCCGCAGTCAGATCGAGCTCGATAGACAAGACAAGGGGAGGTTGTTATGGCAAACCGGGTTGGACGCGTATTCACTTCACTTTTTCTGGGTGTCCTGATGTTGGGCTCCACGGTCCAGGCGCAGCACACCAAGAGGATCATCAAGGCGAACATTCCATTCGATTTCGTCGTAGGTAGCGAGATTTTTCCCGCCGGGCACTATTCGGTGGCGCTGATCGGGCCGGTGCTGCTGGAACTGCGCGACTCCCAAGGCCACGCCCTGATCAATGTATTGACCCAATCCGTGCAGGCGCCGGCCACGCCGGGCCAACCCAAGCTGCGGTTCGACAAAGAGGGCGGCCAGATCGTACTCACCCAGGTCTGGCAAGCAGGGAACGAAATTGGGCAGCAAGTCTTACGCTCAAAATCAGCCCCTGTTGCTGTCCGAAGGGGCTCGGGACACGTCCAAACCGCCGAGGCGGGCAATCCGCGTTAGGCATTTAACCATCGCGATCACAAAGTGAGGGGTTGATGAATACCACAATGAACGGAAGCAACGGACAATCGCAAGCGGCTGACCTGCACGTTCAGGAGGTTATCCGCTCCGCGGAAAAAGAGCTGCACGAACTCCTCGGGCAGCGCGCGGAACTCATGAAGCGAATTGGGACGATCAAACAGACCCTGGCCGGATTGGCGAACATCTTTGGCGACTGCGTGCTCAGCGATCAACTGCTCACCTTCCTCGATCGCAAGACGGCCAGCCGGCAGCCGGGGTTCACGCGAGCTTGTCGGGTGATCTTGATGGACGCCAAAAAGCCACTCGGCGCCCGGCTGGTTTGCCAGGCGCTGCAGCAGAGATTTCCTGAACTCCTCGAGCGCCACAAGGACCCCATGGCCTCGGTGACCACGGTGCTGAATCGGCTGGCCGACTACACCGAGGCCCGATGCTCGCTCGATCCAAATGGCCGCCGGGTGTGGGAGTGGATCGTCGAGCGCGAGATCTCTGCCGATTTGTTGCTGGCGACGGGAAGCAATAGTTTCCCACCGCAGCCGCAAGCGCTAAAGAGACAATAGATCGAGAGGCAAAACCAGCATGTCATCCTGAGCGCAGCCAGCCCGCTCGCTTGCGAGTGGGCTGGTGGAGTCGAAGGGCCCCTAGCATCTTGACGCAAAGCCGGAGGAGTGGGTTCTTTTACCACGACAGCGTGCAGCTTATAGGGATCGTTCGGCTACGTGTCCTCTTCACGTAGCGAAGAGGACACTCCGCTCGGGATGACACCTGCGGGTTTTGCGTAACCGGCTAAGACCAGCTCCCTATTCTCGTCCCACGCCCAGCGCGTCCGCCACGCGGTTGATGTAGTTGAACCAGGCGGCGATCAGAGTAATTTGCAGGATCGCTTTATCGTCGAAGCCGGCTGCGCGCAGACGTTCGTGATCGTCTTTCCACACTTTCGTTGCATCTTTGGTGATTTTCACTACGTATTCGAGCATTACCCGTTCCTGCGCAGTGACAGGGGCGGTGGTGTAGTCCTTCTCCAGCGCATCGACCAGTTCCTTATCCAACGTCACCCGACGCAGAAACTCTGCGTGTGAGTCGATTCAATAAACGCACCGGTTGGTGACCGAAACCACGGTGGTGATCATCTCGTGTTGCCGCCGGGAGAGCGGCAGGTCGGGAGACATGAGAACGCCGAAGGTGGCAAAGGCGTGATACAGGGCGTCGGGAATAAGGCTGTGGGATTGGGTGATCTGTGCCCCGCCGCCCTCAGTGGGATGGACCGGAGTCGCGTATTCGATCGGATAGAGAGACTTCTGCCCCTCCATGGCCTGGCGCAACTTCTCGTCGCCTTCAGAGACCGGAATGGTGCGGATCCATGTCATAGGAATCACTTGCCCTGCAGAAATATTGTGCCGTCAAATGCCGGCCACCACGGTGAGGCTATACCGGAAACATCAGGCGGGCCAATAGTCGAAATCCGTTATCAGGGCCGGAGCGCTGGAGTCAGATCAGCCCGTCTTTCACCCGGCGAAGGAAGTCTTCGGCGTCCATCTGGGCCTTTTTGGCGGCGCTGGGATCGTTGCGGTTCTCGAAGGTAATTTCCTGCAAAGTAATCTGGGCGGCGTCCTTCGGCTTGAAGCCCCGGGTCACCAGCTTTCTTGCTCGTGCCGCGAAACTCTCGGAGTCGGGTAGCACGGCCGGTTCGCCATGTACTGCGCAATCGTGCTCCTGAAACTTGCTCGCAGCCAGCCGGTCGTAGGCGCTCTTGGCGTCCTTATCGGTCAGCATCGCCGGTACAGGGAAAGTCCAGCCGCACTGGGAACACGCCCAGCCAGTAAGGCGCGTGTGCGATACCCATGTCAGCCATCTGCCCATAGTTTTCCCTCGGTGCCGCAGGGGGTAAAGAATATTGGGCCCGAAACACGTTCTTCACTTCCTGGCAGGAACGCGGCGAATGTTAGCGCAGTGAGGTTTTCTCCAACCCAGCGTGCCCCCCCGGGACGCCGGATGTGCTGGCCGCAATCTTATCAAGAACCCAGCCGCTGGCAGTAGTGACGCCTTAGGAAACCGGCAGTCCGAAATGGAGGACGGCGTCGCGTCCGTCTCCAATGAGCCTGTGTGCGGCGGCAGCTCCTATTGCTTGCGTGATCTCCGCAATGCTTACGGGATCGTTGGCATCATAATTCGGAGCCGACACCAGATGCACGTGATCGGGCATCACACCACTGCGTAAAGGCAAAACTTCCACGCCCTCGGTGTTCACTCGTGGTCCGCGCTGTTATAATTAAGGTTTGCTCTCATGCCTACGAAGCGTCTGATTCGATCCACCACAGTTCTTAGCGTGCGCCGCAACGGCACCGTTGTCATGGCCGGGGACGGCCAAGTCACGCTCGGCGAAGGTGTCATCAAACACTCCGCCAAGAAGATTCGCCGCCTGTATCAAGACAAAATTCTGGCGGGATTCGCCGGCTCTACGGCCGACGCGTTCACCCTCTTCAGCCGCTTCGAATCAAAGCTGGAGCAGTATCACGGGAACCTGGGGCGCGGCGCGGTCGAGCTGGCCAAAGACTGGCGCACTGACAAATTTCTGCGCCATCTCGAAGCCCTGCTGCTGGTCTCCGACAAGGAGCAAACCTTCCTGCTGAGCGGCCAGGGCGATGTGATCGAGCCCGACGGCGGTATTGCCGCCATCGGCAGCGGCGGCCCCTATGCCCAGGCAGCTGCGCAGGCGCTGGCCGAACACACCCAGCTGTCAGCTCGCCAGATCGCAGAAGAAGCAATGAAGATTGCGGGCAAAATGTGCATCTATACTAATGACAAGGTAACGATTGAGGAGCTCTAGTCGTCAGTCATCGGTCGTCAGTCGTCAGAAAATGACTGAGCCGACGACTGAGGACTGAAGACCGACGACTGATTTATGGCTATCTACTTACCCGCTGCCGCTGAAGAAGAACAGATCGCACTCGACGAACTCACTCCGCGTGAAATCGTCGCTGAACTGGACAAGCATGTTGTAGGCCAGAAGGACGCCAAGCGTGCCGTCGCCATCGCACTACGCAATCGCATGCGCCGCCAGAAGCTCACCCCTGACCTGGCGGAAGAAGTCATTCCCAAGAACATCATCATGATTGGACCGACCGGCGTGGGCAAAACTGAAATCGCCCGCCGTCTGGCCAAGCTCGCCAACTCGCCCTTCCTCAAAGTGGAAGCCTCGAAGTTCACCGAAGTCGGCTACGTCGGACGCGATGTCGAGTCCATGATTCGCGACCTGGTCGAGATCGCCATCGAGATGGTGCGCGAAGAAAAGCTCGAAGACGTCTCAGACAAAGCCGAACTCAACGCCGAAGAACGCTTGCTGGATATCCTGCTTCCCCCGGCCGCGCCACGGCCCGCGGAGGGATCCACCGGCGGCATGGTGCTCGAAGGGACGACGGCGGCTTCTTCCGGCAACGAATCGCAGAGCCGCACTCGCGAGAAGCTTCGCCAGCAACTGCGCGAAGGCAAGCTGGATGACCGCAGCGTAGAGATTGACGTACGCGAACGCAATTTCCCGTCTTTCGAGATCATCTCGAATCAGGGCGTCGAAGAGATGGATGTGAACCTCAAAGACATGTTGCCCAACCTCTTCGGGCAGCGTACCAAGAAGCGGAAGATGAAGGTCAACGAAGCCTTCGAGTATTTGATCCAGGAAGAAGAGCAGCGCCTGATCGACATGGACCAGGTCACCCGCCTGGCGATAGACCGCGTGGAAGACTCCGGCATCATCTTCCTCGACGAAATCGACAAGATCGCCGGACGCGAGAGCGGCCACGGCCCAGACGTTTCCCGCGAGGGCGTGCAGCGCGACATTCTGCCTATCGTCGAAGGCACGACAGTCAACACGCGTTACGGCATGGTGCGCACTGACCACATTCTTTTCATTGCGGCCGGAGCGTTCCACGTTTCTAAACCCAGCGACCTGATTCCTGAGCTGCAAGGCCGCTTCCCTATTCGCGTGGAACTGCAGTCGCTGACCATGGAAGACTTCATCCGCATCCTGACCGAACCCAAGTCTTCACTGGTGAAGCAATACGTCGCCCTGCTCGAAACTGAAGGTGTGAAACTGGAATTCACTCGCGAAGCCCAGGAAGAAATCGCGCGCTACGCCTTCCGCGTAAACGAAGGCACGGAAAATATCGGCGCCCGCCGCCTGCACACCATCATGGAGCGCGTCCTCGACGAAATCAGTTTCGACGCGCCCGACAAAAAAGGCGAACACATCAAGGTGGACGCCGACTACGTGCGCAAGATGCTGGCTGACATCGTGAAAGACCAAGACCTGTCGCGCTACATCCTGTAAGCCAAAAAAATGGAGACGGGCATCCTGGGCCGGTCGTTTTTCCGCCAAGGTTTCCTCCACAACCAGCGGCATGCAATCGTATTGTTAACGAGCCAAATCGGATCGGAATGAGGCTGCTTCGCAGTCGGCCCGTTCTATCCCGGGCCGGCTTGCATTACGCTGCCCGGCTGCTTAGACTTCAATTTTCGTTCCCGACGGGCGCGACGCCCGTCCTCCAAATAACCAAAACATGAGAGCCATTGACCGGCAGCGCCTCAAGTCCCTCATGCAGCGCGAGCAACAGCGCTTTGTGAACGAGCGTCCCAAATCCAAAGCTCTGTTCGAGCGTGCAGGCAAGTCGTTGCTGGGCGGCGTGCCCATGAACTGGATGATCAAATGGGCCGGCGCTTTCCCGCCGTTCGTTCGCGAGGCCCAAGGCGCGCACTTTTACGATGTGGACGGGCACCGCTACATCGACTTCTGTCTGGGCGACACCGGCGCCATGACCGGCCATTCTCCCTTCGCGACGGTAAAGGCGGTGGAAGAACAAATGAGGCGCGGCATTACGACGATGCTTCCCACCGAAGACGCGATTTTTGTCGCCGAAGAATTGCAGCAACGCTTCGGCCTGCCTTTTTGGCAATTCGCACTGACCGCCACTGACGCCAACCGTTTCGCGATTCGGCTGGCGCGCCAGATTACCAAGCGCTCCACGATTCTGGTCTTTAACTGGTGCTATCACGGCACCGTGGACGAGAGTTTCATCACTCTGATAGATGGTGTCGCGCAAGCTCGACGCGGCAACATCGGGCCGCCGGTCGATCCAGCAGTCACCACCAAGGTGGTTGAGTTCAACGACCTCGCGGCGCTCGAGCAGGCGCTGGCTCCTGGCGACGTGGCCTGCGTGCTGGCCGAGCCGGTCATGACCAACGTTGGCATCGTGCATCCCGAACCTGGCTACCATCAGGCTTTGCGGCGGCTCACCAAGAAATTCGGCACTCTACTGATCATCGACGAGACCCATACCATCTGCGCCGGGCCAGGCGGCTACACTCGCGTCGAAAGTCTCGATCCTGACTTCTTTATTTTTGGCAAAGCTATCGCCGGGGGAGTTCCAGGCGCCGCCTACGGATTTACCGAATCGGTAGCAAGCTCCATCGCCAAAGACCAGAACCTCGAGGACTGCGACACCGGCGGCATTGGTGGAACTTTGGCGGGCAACGCGCTTTCGCTTGCCGCCATGCGGGCCACGTTGACCAAAGTGCTCACCAAGGATGTGTTCGCGCGCATGATTCCTCCCGCCGAGCGCTGGACAGCAGGTGTGCAAAAAACGATTACTGATTTCGGTGTGCCCTGGCACGTCACCCGCCTGGGCTGCCGCGCCGAATATCAGTTTTCCGCAACACCTCCGAAGAATGGCGCCCAGGCCCACGACGCAATGGATTTCGAACTGGAGCGTTTCATGCACCTGTACGCCATGAACCGCGGAATTCTTCTGACCCCGTTCCACAACATGGCACTAATGTCGCCCCAGACCGATCCCGACGATGTGGATCAGCACTCCCGCATCTTCCGCGAAGCCGTCAAGGATCTTGTGATGTAGCTATCAGCCGAAAGTTTTTCTTGTGCCGAATGCAGCCCGGGAATCCGCACTCCGTCTGTTACCCTGTTTCTTCCCGCGATGAAGCGATCCGACTGGAACATTCTGATCTGCGTGCTGGGCAGCGCGGTGCTGGTTTCCTGCGGTGCGACCGGGGCTCCTATCCCGCCCGCATTGGAACTCGCCAAGCCGGTTACGGACCTGCGCGCGGCGCGCAAGGGTGACAAGGTTTACCTGGCCTGGACCGTGCCGGCCAAGACCACCGACCGCCAGATCGTGCGCCATCCCGGTGTGACCCGCGTTTGCCGAAGTCTGAAAGTGCCCGTGGCAGATTGCAAGAATCCGACTGCGGAGATTCCGGCCAGCCAATTTTCGTTGCCCGCTTCCCGCTCAAACCGCAACGGCGCACCGTTCCAGAAAGTTCAGGCCAACTACACTGATGTCCTTTCGCCAGAACTGCAAGAGCAAGATCCTACCGCGGAAGTCACGTACGTGGTGTCGGTCCTGAACGAAAGTGGACGCAGCGCCGGATTCTCCAACCAGGTTCAAGTCCCGTCCGCCTCGACGCTGCCACCGCCGGATCATTTCCGTGCCGAAGTAAAAAAAGATGGTGTGCTGCTTTCTTGGGACTGTTCTCTGGGCACTGCAATATCGGATGCTATTCAGCACAGACTGCGCATCTATCGCCGCGAGCAGGGAAAGCAGACGGATACCAAAGTCAGCGATGCGAACCTGTCAGCCTGTGGGCAAACTCAGCTAGGCACCGGGGCCCCTGAATTTCTGGACCAGACTTTCGAGTGGGAGAAGCATTATGACTACCGCGCTACGGTGGTGACCGTCGTCTCCGCGCCCGGCAGGTCAGAGGCTGAGGTTGAAGGCGATGACACGCCAGCCGTGCCGGTTTTCGCCCACGATGTCTTCCCTCCGGCTGTGCCCACCGGTCTGCAAGCGGTGTTCTCAGGCGTCGGCCAGGCGCCATTCGTCGACCTGGTATGGTCTCCCGACACGGAAGCCGACCTCGCCGGCTACAACATCTTCCGTCACGAGGAAAATGAGGCGCCGGTAAAGCTCAACTCCGAACCGGTGAAGGCCCCAGCCTTCCGTGACTCGAAGGTGCAATCCGGGAAGAAGTATTTTTACTCAGTATCTGCGGTGGACGAGCGTAACAACGAAAGCGCGAAATCAGAAGAAACGAGTGAGCAAGTACCGTAAGGTATCAATGTAGGCGCGAGCGTCCACACTCGTGCGGAGTGGTCCGTGACGCTGCAGCACGAGCGGGACGCTCGCGCCTACACTAGTCAAAGGTCCTATGAAATATTGCCGCTTCCAACTGAACAACCAGTCCCACTACGGTCTTGTCGAATCCGTTGCCGGCGTGGAATATGTCACCCGCCTTTTTCTCGGCCCTCCGCAGGATGCGAGTGGGGATCTGGAAGACGTTCCCACAAGAAGGATGGGTCATCTTGCGCTGGCCGAGGCCGCGCTACTAGCCCCGGTCAACCCCTCGAAGATTGTCTGCGTCGGACGCAACTATCGCGAGCATGCCGCTGAATTGGGCAACGAAGTTCCGTCCGAACCGCTGCTCTTCTTCAAGCCGCCGTCATCATTGCTGGCCCCGGGCGCTACAGTACGCCGGCCCAAAATCGCCGAGCGAGTGGACTATGAAGGTGAACTCGGAGTGGTAATCGCCAAAAAAAGCTACCAGCTGGCCGCAGACGAAGATGTTCGTCCCTACATTCTGGGTTACACCTGCGTGAACGACGTAACGGCCCGCAACCTGCAAAAGAAAGACGGCCAATTTACGCGCGCTAAAGGCTTCGACACTTTTTGCCCCGTCGGCCCTATCGTCACGAATGAAATCGATCCCTGGGCGGGAATTGGCGTGGAAACTCGAGTCAACGGCGCGGTCCGGCAACAAGGCAACACGCGGGACTTCATCTTCCCGCTCGATGTCGTCATCCGCTATATCTCCCAGGTCATGACACTGATGCCGGGAGATCTGATTCCCACCGGGACGCCTCAGGGTGTCGGCCCAGTTGTTGCCGGCGAAACCATGGAAGTGATCGTCGAAGGAATTGGAACCCTAAGCAATCCGGTAGTCTGAAAACGTAGGCGCGAGCGCCCCCGCTCGTGCAGGGAGCCACCACCAGCCACCTGGGGACAGCCGCCCTCGGCTGCCCGGTCGAGCGAAAGCTCGACGGATCTTGCCACGAATTAGCGGAGCGCTGCTCCGCCGGACAGCCGAGGGCGGCTGTCCGGACGTGGTCCGTGGCGCTGTCGCACGAGCGAGACGCTCGCGCCCACATTCAATCACCTTCCGCGATTCTCCCTCAGGCCTTATTCTGTTTGTGGGTCCGCCGACCGCCACGGCTGAATCCCATCGCGCAAATCATGATCTCACTTCGTCTCTATGCTTTGATTCTGGTGGCTGGCGCCGTTCTGACGGTCGCCTACTTCCTGCTACGCCGCAAGCCGAAGACCGCTGAAGACCTCGAGCGGGAGCGGCGGGCCTGGCTTGATCGCATCGGCCGCATCACTGACGGCACCGTGATTGACGTTCAGGAAATGCTCGGTACCCGGGAGCGGCCATCTACGTTCTTGATCTACCAGTATGACGTCGCCGGAGTGTCTTACGAAGCCTCGCAGGATGTGACCTATCTGCGCCAACTCATCAATCTTCACTCCTGCCGTCTCGGACTCCCCACCTCAGTGCGCTACGATCCGCACAATCCGGGAAATTCCATCGTGCTCTCGGAGCGCTGGATGGGCTTGCGACAGTAGAGGAGCCGACTTTGACTTCGCCATGCGGTGAAACTAATATCAACGCTCGGGGAGCACATCTAACTTGATCGGTCGAACCATCTCTCACTACCGCGTCGTCGAAGAACTCGGCGGCGGCGGCATGGGCGTGGTTTACAAAGCGCAGGACACCAAGCTCGGCCGTTTCGTGGCGCTGAAATTCCTGCCTGAAGGGTTCTCCCGCGACCCCCAGGCGATTGAGCGCTTTCAACGCGAGGCGCGCGCCGCTTCTGCGCTGAACCATCCACACATCTGCACCATCTACGAGATCGACACGTTCGAAGATGTTCCTTTCATCGCCATGGAGTTGCTAGAAGGCGAGACGCTCAAGCACCGCATCACGGGCCGTCCTTTCAAGGTGGATCAACTGCTTGATGTCGCTATCCAGATTTCGGATGCGCTCGATGCAGCCCATTCGAGCGGGATCGTGCATCGCGATATCAAGCCGGCGAATATTTTCATAACGCAGCGCGGGCAAGCCAAGATCCTCGATTTCGGCTTGGCCAAGCTGACGCCGCAAAAACACAAGCCCGATGAAGCCACCGCAGTCACGGCGGTAGCCGCGGACTATCAGCTCACGAACCCCGGGACCGCGATGGGGACCGTCGCCTACATGTCGCCGGAACAGGCGCGGGGAGAGCCGCTGGACCAGCGCACGGACCTGTTCTCCTTCGGCGTCGTCCTCTATGAAATGGCGACTGGCCGGCAGCCTTTTTCGGGGACCACTTCCGCCGTCATCTTTGAAGCGATTCTGAACAAGGTGCCTGCATCGCCGGTTCAGCTGAATCCGGGATTGCCGGGACAGCTGGAGCCGATCCTCAACAAGACCTTAGAGAAAGACCGCGAGTTGCGCTGCCAGACTGCAGCGGAGTTGCGCGCCGATCTCAAGCGCCTGAAGCGCGACACCGATTCTTCCCGCGCCGGAGTCGGCGCCGCCTCGCAACCGTCTGTTGTGGCAGGAAGTAAAGACGTCCCGGCGCCGCCAAAGCGTGGGAACAAACTCATCTTAGCCATGGTTGGCCTCGCTCTGCTCGTAGGAGCTGGGGGAGGACTGCTCGCCGGGAAGCCATTTTGGCGGCTTACAATACCCAACCCGCGGTATCACGAGATCACTTTCCGGCGCGGAGACATTCGCTCGGCGCGATTTGCGTCCGATGGGCAGACCATCCTCTACAGCGCAGCGTGGCAGGGCAATCCGGTCGAAATTTTCAGCGCGCGGCCCGGCGCGGCCGAGTCGCGCTCTCTTGGACTCGAGCATACCCAGTTGCTGGCAGTTTCGCCCACGGGAGAGATGGCCGTCGCCCTAAATAGCCACCGCACCGGCACCTGGGTGAATGTGGGCACTCTGGCCAGCGCCCCCCTCGCAGGTGGGGCGCCACGAGAGTTGCTCGAAAACGTACAGTGGGCGGACTGGGCGCCTGACGGCAGCGGCCTGGCGGTGGTGCGCGACGTGGGAGGCAGAAATCGCCTGGAATATCCCGTCGGCAAAGTGCTCTACGAGACTGGAGGCTGGATCAGCCATCCCCGTATTTCTCCCAAGGGCGACATGGTGGCTTATCTCGACCATTCCCTACAGGGGGACGATAGCGGCTCGGTCGCGGTCGTAGATCTTTCTGGCAGCAGGAAAAAACTTTCCGGCGATTGGTATAGCGTTCAAGGCCTGGCCTGGTCCGCGGACGGGCAAGAGGTCTTCTTCACCGCCACAGAAACCGGCCTGGACCGTGATTTGTCGGCCGTGAACCTCAAGGGAGAAAAGCGCCTGGTGGCACGAATGCCTGGCACGCTCATGCTTTTCGACATTTTCCGCGACGGTCGCATGTTGATGGGCCGAGCCAGTTGGCGGCGGGAGCTGATGGGCATCTCGGCCGACACCGATAAGGAACATGATCTGTCGTGGTTGGACTATTCCTACCCTGGGGACCTGTCGGTCGACGGGAAGACGGTTCTCTTTGACGAGGAAGGCGTAGGTGGTGGCGCCCGTTATGGCAAGATGCAGGAGCTGACCTATACCCTCTACATCCGCAACACCGATGGTTCCGCGGCGGTGCGACTGGGGGAGGGAACGGCCGAAGCGCTGTCGCCGGACCAGAAGTGGGCGATCGCTCAGAATCCCGGCACGCCCGCGCAATTTCGTCTGCTCCCCACGAAAGCTGGAGAATCCCGGCCCCTGACCAACGACAACATAAACCACAATGCGGCGCGCTGGTTACCCGATGGAAAGCAGTTTGTCTTTTCGGGGAATGAACCGGGCCACGGAGTCCGGCTGTATGTGCAAGATGTCGAGGCAGGCAAGGCACTCCCCATTACTCCTGAAGGGGTGAACGGAACTGCGTTCGCAGTTTCGTTGGACGGCCAGCAGGTGGCGGCCATAGGACCTGATTTGAAAGGGTATCTCTATTCCACCTCCGGCCATGGCGAGCCCCGACTGATTCCGGGACTTCAGACCGGTGATCTGGCATCCAGCTGGAGTCAAGACAACAAAAGCCTTTTTGTGTATCAGTCAGGAGAGGTTCCCGCCAAAGTCTACCGCCTCGATCTGGCCACAGGGAAACGAACCCTGTGGAAGCAACTTGTGCCGGGAGACCCCGCCGGCGTCGCCACAATCGGGCCCATTCTGGTCACTCCGGATGGCAAGACCTTCGTCTATGGTTTCCACCGAACCCTGGCTGACCTATATCTGGTGGAAGGCCTTAACTAGTCCCCGAGCGATTCCTCATCAAGCTTCCCGAGATCAATTGTCCTGCCCCCAAGGGATGTCCTCTCCCCGGTCGGGCGTGGTCTTCGGAGTGGTCCATATTGGTCTTCAGTGACGTTCTCAGGACAGCGGGGCATTGCTAACGTGGCAAGTCAGCCGGGAAGAGAAAGGCCGGCCCTATTCCACTATGGAAAATACCTCGAAATCTTCATCCAAGCTAAGGATTCTGTACGCCGAGGGCGATTCAGAAGTCCTTGTCTCACAATCGGTTACGATTGAAAAAGCGGGCTACAATGTCACCCAGGCCGAGGGCCGCAAACAGGTCCAGGACATCCTCCGCCAGGAGAAGTTCGACCTAGTGATTCTCGGCCCCACGTTGACCAAGAACGACCGGCATCACCTGGCATACATGGTCAAAAAGGCACAGCCAGAGACGCGCCTCCTGGTCACGCACACCGACGGCGAAGGTCATCCCGCAGTCGACGCCACCCTGGAAACCGGCAGAAGCATGAACGCCCTGCTGGAAAAGATTGCCTCGCTTCAGCCCATGGCGGCAGGAGCAGCCTCAGGACGATAGCTCGCTAGTGTTGTTCTTTGGTCTATTGTGGGAGTCTAGTGTGGCTGCGGGCGACTCGCCGCCATCCTCGAAAGTATCGCAAATCTGAGCTAAAGGCGGCCATACGGCCGCTTTTTCACTTTGAGACTCAGTGAAGGCATCAGTCTCGATACGAATCCTACTAGCTAATAGGTGGGAAAACACACGGACTCAAGGCTGGTGATGCCGTCCATCTCAACGAGCACCGCCCGTTAAAGTGGAACTCCAAGCCGGCCCTCCTCATTGACCATGAAAGCGACGGGTCTTCAACCGTCCCGGCCGACCAAGGCTCGGCTAAGCCTGCCTCACAATCGACAAGAACCAACGAGGTTATCGTGGTAGAAATATCCGCAGCCACTCACCTTCCTGGTGGTTCCGCTCCTGATTTCTTGTCTGCTTCGAGGCCAAAGTGGAGCACAGACGGTTAAAATAGCAACTCCGAACCAAATCTCATTATGAACAACCCCGTACACGCTGACCAAGCGCCGGAAAAGAAGGTCTACATATGTCTCAGCGGCCTGCCTCTCTCCTTCCATCTGGACTGGCCCTTTCACAAGTCCACATCGGGAGCGGATTTCTGGGTGCTGCACGCCAACATCGCTCTCGAAAATTCCGGAGGCCTGCACGCGCCCGTGTCGGTCAACTTGTCGGCGACTGTGTACGAGGTGATGCCGTCCCTGGAACCTAAAGACATTGAGGCCCCTGTGATCAATGCCCTGCGCAAGGAAGTCGATCGGCGGCAAATTGAATTCCTGAAGTCGGGGAAGCGAGTGCCGGTGCAATTCTCCAGCCGCTACTACGACTTCAAACGCAGCAAATGGGTGTTTGGCAAAGCCACGGACGAGAACGTCGCCCTGCTGGTGGCCCGCAAAGTCTATTGGCAGACCAAGGTTGCCGGAGGGCCGGTCTGGATCGGCGATCCCACCGAAGCCCTATTCCTCGAAACCACGCCTGCGCACCTGATCGAGGTGGCGCAAAAACTGCGCGACCAGGAATTGTTGACTCTGGAGGGTGAGTGGGCTTCAGCCAATGCATCGCTGATGGCGCAAGCAGAAAAATTTGAGGCGGACATGCGCGCCGCCCTCACCGAACTGGAGCAGAAGCACGCATACGAACGAGGCTAACGAGGCTGAAGATTGTGTGGGGTGGACACTCTTGTCCGCCGCTTTGAATTTGATCTTAGCTTGGAATCTCAACTGCAGTTCGTTGTCAACTACTCAAGAGTCTTGCGTGAATACCTAAAGCCAAAGTCAAAGGCCAGGAGTGCCCGCCCACATTTACTGCTGCTTGCTGATGGTTCCGTTGAGCTCTACGTTCGAGTCGGCCTGCACCACGTAGGCGTCGTTACCCGAGATCAGGTAAAAAATCAGATTGCTGGAAAGATTACTGATCGAGGCACCCGTCCGCCCATTCGCCGAAACAGCGTAGTTTCCCGACAAGGTGGCGGTACTGGGGACCCCGTCAGTGTTCGTGAATTCATTCAAGGTCAGCTTGCCGCCTCCGTCCCACCGCAACGTACCCACCCGGTCTTTCGGCGTGCTTTGGACGTCGAATCCATCCATGAGGAATCCGAACTGTCCGTTCATCGTGGAATTCGAAAACGACGAGACCAATTGCAGATCGAGGCTTCCGTCCTGAACGGTGTTGGCATCGTTGACCAGGAAAAGGCCGCGTGACGGACTGACCATCCACACTACGTAGCTGCTGTTGGCGGCTGTGGTGAGATTTAACACGGCCCGTCCGTCGGGGGTCTGGGTATAGGTTCCGGTAAAGCTAACGTTGGTCGCGGGGCCGCCATCCTGCACCAGGTCGCGCGCGCCGGCGGTGATGTTCCCCCCGCTCGCCGTGAAGCGGCCAGCCAGATTTACTCCGCCTAAGGCGCCAGTGTCACCTTTGCTCCCAAAGGCATAGCTGCCGGAGAGTGTAGGCGTGCCATTCTGCAGCTCTGCTCGGCCCTGTCCGACGATATTGGTATCGCCGGCAAGGAACCGTACGTTATTGGCATCCACAATGTAGTAATTGAAGGTGGAAGTAATGGGGGTACTGTCGGTGAAGGTTCCGCTGCCCCGTCCAGTGGCAGGGTCGGGAGCGTTAAACGAGCCGGTAAAGGTCAGGGAGCTTAGCGTTCCACTCAGATTGACGTCTCTGTTCCCGTTGCTGGCCACGCCACCCGTAAGCGTGAACGCGCCCACGCTGGCCGAGGATTGCGCCGTATTCAAATTTATGTCGTGTTCCCGAAAAACGAATGTTCCGGCAGGAGCGGCGGTAATCGCCGTCAAGTCCTGCTTCTCGGCAATCCCGCCCGCATTCACCGCCGAGTCCGCCTCCGCCAAATACACTTTGGAAGCACTGACCATGGTTACTTCCAAAGTGATTGCTCCCAGCAGGGCATTGCTGAAGGTCACACTTCCTGTGCCGTCGTTGTTGATGGAGTAAGAGCCAGTGCTCACGGTTTTGAATACACCCGTGCCCTCGGAAAAATCGTCAGTCGCGCTGGTGATGACTTTGTTGCCGTTCGCGGTAAACACGCCAGCTTCACGGTACGGAACGACGTTATTAGGGTTACTGAAATCAAAGCCTTCGATCTGGTAGACATATTGCCCGTTGAGGCTGGCATTGGAAAAATTTCCTTTTGGAATGAATCCGGGTACGCCACCGTTATTCGATCCACAACCGGCACCAAGCAGAAGCGAAACCAGGCCCAGGCACAGATATAGAATTTTCATAAGAAAAAATGGTCCAGCTTAAGCACCCTGAACCTCTAACCCAGCCACACCCAGAAAGTTGTCAGGGAGGAGTCACTTTGTGTGCTGGGACGGGCGTCCCGCCCGTCCGGCGAATCTGAAGGGACTCCGTCTACTCTTGCGCAACTTCCGCCCGCCGCGCCAGCACCGAAGCCGCCTTTCGTTTTTGCACCAGCCACGCCACCACCCGGTAACCCAACAACAAGGACAGCACGAACGCGTACTTAGCGGGCTTGCTGATATCAGCCTTCACCAGCCACCAGTAATGAATCACGCCCGCGATCGCACTGACGTAGATGAGACGGTGCAACGCCCGCCAACGGTTGCCTCCGAGGCGGCGTATCCAGCCTACGGTTGAAGTCAGCGCCAGCGGAATCAGCAGGACGAATCCGGTGAACCCAATCGTGATGAAACGGCGCTTGCTCACGTCTGCCCACACTTCGTGCATATCAAAGAACTTGTCCAGCCAGATGTAAGTCAGGAAATGCAGCACCGCGTAGAAGAATGCAAACAACCCGAACATGCGGCGATAGCGAATCAACCACAGCCGTCCGGTCAGCTTCCGCATCGGCGTGACGGACAGTGTCACCAGCAGGAAAATTAAAATCCAGTCACCCGTCGAATGCGTGATGACTTCGATGGGGTTCGCGCCCAGACGACCCATGTACGCCTTCCATCCCAGCCGCGCCAGCGGTCCGAGACAGGCAACAAACACTACGGGTTTGAACCATCGCACCATAGGCTTTTAGATGTGGGCGCGAGCGCCAAACATCAAACTTAGAAGTTCTTTTTCAAATCCATGCCGGAATAGAGCGATGCCACCTGATCGTAGCCGTTGAACATCAACGTCGGACGCTTGCGAAATTCTCCCAACCGCCGTTCCGTGGCCTGGCTCCAGCGGGGATGATCGACACTCGGATTCACATTGGAGTAAAACCCGTATTCCATGGGCGCGGATATGTTCCAGGTGTTGACAGGCTGGTCGCCGGTAAAGCGAATGCGAACAATTGCCTTGATGCTCTTGAAGCCATACTTCCACGGGATCACCATGCGCAGCGGCGCACCGTCCTGATTGGGCAGTACTTCGCCATACATGCCGAAACACAACAGCGCCAGCGGATGCATGGCTTCGTCCATCCTCAAGCCTTCGACGTAGGGCCACTCCAGTACCCGGCCGCGCTGGCCCGGCATCTGCTGCAAATCGAACAGCGTGGTGAACTCCACAAACTTCGCTTTGGGTAGAGGGTCAGCGCGTTTGATCAATTCGCTGAGCGAGAATCCTACCCACGGCACGACGATCGACCAGCCTTCGACGCAACGATGGCGATAGATGCGCTCTTCCGGGGCGGCCATCTTGATGATCGTGTCCACATCGAGCACCTGTTTTTTCTTCACGGCACCATCGATGGTGACGGTCCAGGGGCGAGTCCTGAAGTTTTTTGCCAGGCCGGCGGGCTCGTATTTGTCGGTAGAAAATTCGTAGTAGTTGTTGTAGTTGGTGACGTCTTTGTAGGGCGTGATGGTTTCGCTGGTCGAGAACGGACTCTTCTGCAAGCCGTCAATCTTGGTATTGGCTTGCGCCACCGACGAGGGCGAAGCTATTTCGCGTAAGCCCACTCCGGCTGCTGCGGCCGCGCCGGCCAGCGCCGCACCCGCCAGAAACTCTCGCCGGTTCAAATACAGGCTTTTCGGTGTGATCTGGGAGGATGGAATATCGGCTGCCTTCTTGATCAGCATGTGGGGAAGCTCCTGAGAGGTTTACGCACAAACCGGCAGTGCTGGATTTCCAGGTTCTATTCTCTGTCAAGTAGGACGCATCTGGCGCGGAAAAGTTGCATGGCGCCCGCCGCGACAAACCAAAGTCTATTGATTCGAACGTACTTGTTCACGCCGCAGCGATAACTATTTTCGTTACCCGTCGTAACTCAAGTGCCGGCGGAGAGCGCCTCGCAGACCCGGCGGATCTCTTCGCGCTGGGTCGGGCTCAAGGTCAGAAACTCAAAGCCATGCCGAAGCCCGTCGCGATATCGCACCAGGGCCCGGAATTTAATAGGGAACGGCGTCATCGGCAACGACAGCTCCATGGACACGACTTCCCCGGGCTCCAGTTCGCCAGTCAAGGTCGCCCCGATGCCGTCTTCCCCAATCTCACTCGATCGACCCCAAACGGACACGCTTTCTCCGGAGCGAAAGGCGTGTACTGAGACGCGAACATCAAGCGCATGGCGAGGAAAGCGGCGCGGTTGTTTGGAGTCAGACTTAGGATCGGTGAGAGGGTTGCTCATGGGGTGCTACTCGCGTTCCGACTACTAGTTCCCATGCAACGGGTATCCTGCTTCGAGCGGCAGTTTGCTTTCGACCCGCAATACCGTAACGCCTCCGGTAATCGAATACACATCCACCAACCCGACTGCGCCAGGTGTGGATTCCACGGCCTCCACCAGATTTTTGTCGGAGTTGACGACAACGATGGCGGGATGATTTGCCCGGCCGTGGTTGGCCGTGGCGATGAGGGCGCTGACCTCGTCGCTCGACATGCCATAAACTTTTTCCAGCACCATCCTCATCTCGTTCGAAGCCGGATTGAGGCTGAATAAAGTGACCGGTTTGCCCTTGGGCCAGCGGCTGGTCTGACCCTTGCAGATCTTCACCAGCTCAGACATGCTGACTTCAGTCACGCCATTCGATTTGTTGGAGACTAGGGCCATGTCTTTGGCCTGAGCTGCCGTAGCCATGACCGCCATCATCAGCCAGGTTCCAAAGGTGCGTCGGCGAAACACAGTTCTCTCCCAAGCCCGGGAATCCGCCAGTTGATTGTCCTCGAAGCCAGAGCGATGCTCAATGCCAACCGGGACCGGGTTACCAGCCGAGACAATACGGGAAACTGGTGGTGGAGGGCGGGCGGCCCCGCCCGCCAGCAATGGCCTGGACCTCCAGCTGTCCCCGCCTGTCGTATCATCTCCTGCATGGCTGCCCTGCCCGAGCCGTCACTCATTCTCAGCTTCGAGGAAGCGCGTCATCTGGTCGAAGCTCACGCCGCGCAGCTGCGTCCTCGCGGCAAGGAGCTGGTAGAACTGCTCGAGGCCGCCGGACAGATTCTGGCCGAACCCATATTCGCTGACCGCAACTTCCCGCCGTTCCCGCGGGCCATGCGCGACGGCTACGCAGTGCTGGCCGCCGATCTCTCCCAACTCCCGGCCACCCTCGAAGTGATCGGAGAAATCAAAGGCGGCGCTCGCACCGAAGATATCCCCTCCCTGCAACCGGGCCAGGCAGCGGCCATCATGACGGGTGCGCCTGCCCCGCCGGGTGCCGATGCCGTCGTGATGGTGGAATACACATCACGCGACGACCGCCGAGTTCAGATCATGAAGCCGGTGGCCGCCGGCGACAACATCGCCCCTCTCGCCTCGGAGGCGAAACGAGGCGAGAAGCTGCTGCTCCCGGGGACGCGACTCGATTTCGCTGCGATCGCGGTGGCTGCGTCGGTAGGCAGAAGCCGCCTTCTGGTCTACAGCAAACCCAAAGTCGCCATCCTTTCGACTGGCGACGAAATCGTAGACATCGATGTTCCCCCGGCAGCTACCCAGATCCGCAACTCGAATTCGTATTCGCTGGCCGCGCAGGTGCAGGCCGCGGGCGGCGAGCCGGTTCTGTTGCCGATCGCGCCCGACGAGCCTGAACGCCTGCGTGAACTCATCGCCGACGGCCTCGAAGCTGACTTGCTGCTACTGGCTGGCGGAGTGTCGATGGGCAAGTACGACCTGGTCGAACAAGTCCTGGCAGAGCTAGAGGCAGAATTTTTCTTCACTGGGGCCCTAATCCAACCGGGAAAGCCGATTGTCTTCGGCCGAGTCCCGTGTAGCACGGGCTCTCCCGCCCGCGAAAAGCCGCCATCCCCCCCGGCCCATGTTTATTTCTTCGGACTCCCAGGCAATCCAGTTTCAACCATGGTGACTTTCGAACTCTTCGCCCGCCCAATCCTGGAAGCACTTTCCGGCAGGTCGCCACGCAAGCTGGTATTTCTAAGCGCACGCCTGAAGTCCGACATAAAAACAAGAACTGGTTTGAAGCGATTCCTCCCGGCAATTCTGTCCGGAGAATTCGAGCAACCGGACGTTGAACTGGCGGCATGGCAAGGATCAGGCGACATCGCCTCAATGACACGGGCCAACTGCTACATCGTAGTTCCCGCAGATCGGGACAAGATACAGACCGGCGAGTGGGTCCCGGTCCTGATGCGTTAACCGGACCGCGTGGGGACAGCCGCCCTCGGCCCTCCGGTGGAGCAACGCCGCCTATTTCTGGAACGAGCAAGACCGGTCGAGCTTCGCTCGACCGGACAGCCGAGGGCGGCTGTCCCCACGTGGTCCGTGGTAACCTCCCGCACGAGCGAGAACGCTCGCGTCCACATTGACGTAAGATAGCTTTTCGCGATGCCTCGCAAACTCTCCCACTACGATCACGCTGGCCGTGCCGGCATGGTGGACGTTTCCGCCAAGACCCCCAGCAAACGCGAAGCGGCCGCCAGCGCTTTCGTCGTCCTGAAACCCGCCGTACTGAAAGCTCTGCCTAAAAATCCCAAGGGCGATGCACTCGAGGTAGCCCGGCTGGCCGGCATCATGGCGGCCAAGCGCACCTCCGATCTAATCCCCATGTGCCATCCCCTGCCGCTTTCGCTCGTTGATGTGACCGTGCGGCTATGCGAGAATGGCGTCGCCATTAGCTCAAGAGTTACTACCACGGCGGTTACGGGCGTCGAGATGGAAGCCCTGGTCGCAGCCAGCGTCGCCGCGCTGACCGTGTACGATATGTGTAAAGCGCTGGATAAGGGAATCGAAATCCGGGAGATCGTGCTCGAACAAAAATCCGGAGGCAAGAGCGGTAACTACATCCGCGTGCGCAAGAAGATCTAGCCTGCCATGCCGAATAACGTCAAAGTCCTGCTGGTGGACGACAATCCCATGGTCCTCGCACTGCTGCAAGGCGCGCTGACCGCGCTGGCCAGCGTTACCACCTCCAGTGACACGGCCGACGCCCTGCTGAAAGCGGTAGACGACCCGCCCGATCTGTTAGTCAGTGACTACCGCATGCCGGGCATGGACGGCCATCAACTGGTCGAGCGTCTCAGGAGCCGTCCCAAGACCTCGGGCATTGCCGTGATTCTGCTGGCCAGCAAGGCTGATATCAGCGAAAAACTTTCCAGCCAGGAACCGGTCGATGATTTCGTCGAAAAACCGTTTTTCCTGAGGGACGCAACCCAGCGCATCAAGCGCGTGATCGACAAGATTGCCCTGGAAAAAATGGCCAAGACCGCGCCCTCCGACGGCGTGTTGCGCGGCAACCTGTCGCAGATGAATGTGATCGACCTGGTGCAATCGCTTGAGATGGGACGCAAGAGCTGCGCCCTCACTCTCAGCAACGAGCGCGACAAGTGTGAAATGTATTTCAGCGAAGGCCAGGTGACCCACGCCGCTTACGGCTCACTCACCGGCGACAAGGCGGTCTTCAAGGTACTGAGCTGGACCGGCGGGAGTTTCCAGATCAACTTCGAAGGCAAAACCAGCAAACAAACCACCACCCTCAACACCCAGGGCTTGCTGATGGAAGGGCTGCGTATGCTGGACGAATCCAAGCGTGACGACGGGGGCGCCGAGGAAGAAGAGGAAGATGTCCTCCTCGAAGAC
>Ga0207100_1010_pt1 | contig 53919 bp, 37 predicted proteins | sample Alteio_BWMinHeat_82_FD_153520 | JGI IMG/M metagenome (GOLD analysis project Ga0207100, IMG submission 153520) | Enriched cells from forest soil in Barre Woods Harvard Forest LTER site, Petersham, Massachusetts, United States -... | ecosystem: Environmental > Terrestrial > Soil > Temperate forest >...
AGCCCGTTTCTGGAGAACATCCAGGTTGCCGACCAACCGCCCAGAACTCAGGAATAAAAACCGATAGGGCCCGGCGATGATCTGTTGGCAAGAACGACTTCAGGGGATATCGACAGAGACCGCAGGTGGAGACCCAGGCTCTCATTCTGCGAATCGAAGGAACCATCCCAGACGTTGCCCGCTGCAGTAGTTCACTCCTCGCGCAGAAGTATCATGGGGTCAACCGAAAGGGCGCGCCGCGCCGGAATCCACGTCGCCAGAAGCCCCAGCAGAGCCATAGCGAGAACCACCCCGGCCAATACCAGCGGATCGCGTGGGGTTGCCTGATACACGATGAGAGACAGCACCCGGCTCGCCAGAAGTCCAAGGAGCAAACCTGCCGCCGAGCCAGAAGCCAGCAATTTGAAAGCTCGTCCTAACGCTGCCCGTAACACTTCCTTCCGCTGCGCGCCCAGGGCCACACGAATTCCCAACTCCCGCAGCCGCTTGCTGACCGAGTACGCCGCCATTCCAAAGATGCCAGCTATGGAGAGCATCGCACCCATCACGCCCATCACACCCAGCGACACCGTCGCCACTTGGGCGGGAAACAGATTTCCGCCAATTTCATCGAGCCGCATTTCAATCACGACCGGCAGCCCTGCATCCAATTGGTGAAGGGTGCTCCTGATGGCGGGCCCCAGTTGCTGGGGATCGCGGCTAGAGCGCACCACGAGCCATGCGGAGTTGCCGGGAAACTGCAAGATGGGGAGAAACATGGCCGGTTGTGGATCTTCGGTGAGCTTCCCGTACTTTCCGTCTTCTGCAACACCGACCACTTGTATGCGCGTACCGTCCGGCATCTTGTAATAACCGTCGACCGCATTGGATATAGAGCCAAAGATTTTGCGCGCAAACTCCCGGTTCACCACGGCAACCGGTGGCGAATTCTTGTCGTCGTGCCAGGTGAACGCCCGGCCGGATAGCAAGGTAGTGCCCTCGGCGCGAAGGTATTCGGGAGATATGTGGTACATGTAGACGTTGGCGGCGGCATTCGATGGCCGGAGATCTGTCGTGCTATCGGTAAAGATATTCGATCCGTTCGAGTCATTGAGCAGGAGCGCATCGGTCAATCCCGCAAACTCCACGCCGGGAACGGCGGCAACGGCATCCATCATGCGCTTTTGCATGGGGGCCACTCGATCGCCGCTGTAACCTGCCGTTTTCAGATCAGCGCCTACCAGCATCGCGTGCTGCGGTTCAAAACCAAAATTGCCGTGCATCGCGCGTGCCAGACCACGCACCGCAACCAAGGAGGAAGTGACCAGCACGGCGCAGATCGCAATTTGCAGCGCCAGTAATGCGTCCCGGGCGGTAACGCGGCGCCCAACTCTGGCGGCCGATCCCGATTTCACGACCTCATATGGATTGGTGCGGAGTACCTGGAATACGGGGACCGCTCCAAAGAGGAATCCGCAGATTAAACTCAGCAGCAAAGCTACTCCATAAACGCCGGCATCCGGGTTGACAGGTGTATGCACGGGGAAATTGCCAAAGGGTTGCCATACGCTGAGCCAGCGCAACAGCAAAAGGCTGACCCATAGCCCGACGGCGCCGCCGACCAGCGAAATCAGCATGGCTTCGGTAAACAGCCCGCGCAGAATGCGCTTGCGGCTGGAGCCCAGCGCGAGTCGAAGGGCAACCTCACGGGAACGGTCAGCGGCTCGCGCGGCAAACAGATTGCCCAGGTTGGCGCATGCGGCCAGCAGAATTAACCCTGCCAGCAGCATCAATCCCGCAAGGAATGCCTGTACCGAAGGGGCAAACAGATCGCCCATAAGACCTGGACGCCCCAATAAAAAGCTCATTTGCCGTTCGTTTTCGGGATAAGTTTTCTCCAGGTACGAGCCAATCGAGTTCAGATCGGTGGTTGCCTGCGCCAGAGCGACTCCCGCCTTCAAATGTCCGACGGCCATGAAAATCCAGCGGCTTGCGCGATCGTTCATGTCAGTCGCTCCATCCACCTGCTCGTGGTTCACTAGCGGCACAAAAAAATTGGGAGAGATGAACACTATCGTCCCGCGAAAGTTAGGCGGCGCTACGCCGAGAATGTTAAAAGGATGCTTGTTCACCTGAACCGTACGACCGACTACGCCACGATCATCGTTAAAATGGCTGTGCCAATAGGCGTAGCTGAGTACGATAAACGGAGCGCTGTTCGCGCCATGCTCATCCGAGGCGTGGAAGAAACGGCCGAGATAGGGCTGAATCCGTAATGCGTCAAAGTAGTTCCCGCTGGCTTCCACGCCCCATGTAAGGGACGGACTTTCACCCGTATCCAGCGCTACCTGAGTGATGCTGAAAGCCGCCAGATCATCAAAGCTGCGGTTGCGGTCGCGCATATCGAGATAGTTGGGATAGGACTGAGCCATATCCTTGTCGCTGGCGCGCTCGATGGCATAGAGGCTCTGCGCTTGAGGCACATTCAGTGGGCGGAGGATCAGCCCGTTCATGACACCGAATACAACGGCGTTTGCGCCGATGGCCATGGCCAGGGTCAAAACTGCGGCGACGGTGAACCCGGGAGACTTGCGCAACTGCCGCAGCGTGTAGCGAAGATCTTGAGCTAGCCCACTCATCGCGAGACCTCCTCTTCGAGTTAAGACAAGCACACCACAGGGCCTTCCCATCGAGATGGCAATTCTCCTACCATCCGCAGAAGTTTGTAAACCACAGATCGCTAAGGTAGTGCACGTTGAATCTGAAATGCGCGAGGCGCAACCGATGTCCACGAGTGTAAAACTATGTCCAGAGGCGGACAGCTTGAGAGACGAGAGCCCGTCTCTCTACGGGGATCCGCATCACGATTAGAGCTAAATCGCCACTCAACGAGCCTCGATTTGGCAGTGGTGTACAAGAGCCTTGTTAGCTTCGGCCGACATGGGTCTCTCCCTTCATGTGAACAGGGCTTCCCACGTGTGGAGATCACGCCAGCGCCTTGGCGCGAAGACCCCACAGAACGAGCACGGAGGAACCCACTATTGCGATGCCGACGATAAGAAATCCAATAGTGACCAGGCTCTCTTGCCATGGCTGTCCTGTATGGCCCGCTCCCGTGATTGGAGAAAGGGCCGCAGTACCAAACGTTGCCGCGAGTGTGGTTACAAGCCAGTTGCCATAGGTGCCGTAGAGCGCGCTCCAGAATGCGCCCGCCTTGATTGGTGGCGACAGTCGCACCTCGTTCCAGACAGCCCCGAGCGCGAGCAGGAAAGTGCCGTTCATCACGCCTTCCAGGTGCGCGGCAAGTCCCATACGCACGTTGGCGAAATGCTGCTCGGCGAAGCCCGTCAGCAGCCCGATAACGAACAGGCACATGCCATGCCACATCAGAGATCTGTTGTTGCCTTGCATGTCCTTAGTCCGATCCGTCCTGACAAGTCGGCCAAGAGAAAATGCGGGCCATGCGGTTCATTTTAGCAATTGTGCCTCGATTACGCCCCATCAGAGAATAATCCGCCATGCACGAAACGGCGCGCAGAGACCTGCAACCCTGATGCGGTAGGATTGTCAGACAGTAGAGTGAAGGGGATGTAAATGGGGCAGCAAATCCGGATGACTGTCTTTGCCCTGATAGCCTGCGCAGCTTTTGCCCACAGCGGTCCCTCGTCTCAGGGCGAGACTGCACTCAAAGCCCAGTTCGTCGCCGTTCAGCCAGATGTAAAGCTCGAGGTGCTCGACTGGGGAGGGACCGGACGCAACCTCGTACTTCTCGCAGGCGGCGGAAGCACAGCTCACGTTTTTGACAGCTTAGGGCCGAAGCTCGCGGCGCATTATCACGTCATTGGGATCACGCGGCGCGGGTTTGGTCAGTCCTCCGCGCCTCAAACGGGTTATGACCCAAGGCGGCTCGGAGATGATGTCGTTGCGGTTCTTGATGCCTTGCACACGGCTGATCCTGTCCTCGTCGGGCATTCGATTGCAGGAGAAGAACTGAGCGCCGTCTCCACCTACCATCCAGGGCGCGCCGCAGCGCTCATCTATCTCGATGCCACAGGCACTTTCGCTCTCTACAACCCCAAGTATGGCGACTACACACCAGCCTTGGCGCAGCTCAGAGACGACCTTTCGTCACTACAAGAGAACCTCTTTGACGACGGGCTCATATCGAAGACATTGACGGACATGGCGCTGTTTCAGGCATATCTTGCCGACATTCGAGGCGAAGTCGAAGGCGCAACCCGGCCCTCTCCGAAAGCCAGTGACCTCGCCAGCATCTCTGCCTTCCAGAGTTACATGAAAGGCTACTACGGCGGCATCATCCCCGAATCGGAGGTGCGCCAGCTTTATCGTATCGATGAGGACGGAAGGGTGGGCGAGTTTCTTGGGCACGGGTATGCGAACAAATCTATAATGCTCGAAGAAGAACGTTTCCACTCCATCGATACACCCCTTCTAGCGATTCTCTCTTATCCCTCAGCTCCCTATCCAAGTCAAACGAGCGACCCGGCAAAACTCGCAGCCTATCGAGCCGCAGAAACCAATCGCGAGGAAGCGCAGATTTCTATCTTTCGCGAGCAGCCTCATGCAAAGGTGATCGTAATTCCGAACGCCACCCACTTCATATTCCTCTCATGCGAGGAGGAAGTGATTTCACAAATCACCGACTTCGTGAATAGCCTTCCTGCCAAGAACTAAGCAGAGCCAGAAGTGAAAGTTTACGGGCCGGATGTCGTTAACAGACGATAGCGCGTATTGACCAATGGTCAACTTGTGCTATCGGGATTTATCGCCTACAACCGCATCGAACGGCAGCCTAATGTTTTAGCAAAGAGTATTTCGACTGGAACCAGGCTCGTCCTACTTTTGTGAGGTGAGTTTACTCGCCGCTAGTTCCTCCGCTTTTCCGAGTGCATCCGCTGCTTTCACCGAGACATCTGGCTCAACGCCCGTGCCCTCCCAGTTTTTCTTTGAAATAGGATTCACTGCACGCGCAAACGGCACACCGATCATAAAGTGGTCATCTATCCGGTGCCCTGCCACGGGATGAGCACCCCCTCCGGTCGTTTCGCCGACAATAGTGGCGCGTTTCAGGTTCTTCAGGTTATAGGTGAACTCCTCCGCGCCCGAAAAAGTGCTGTTCGAGGTCAGCACGAAGGCAGGCTTATCAGCGAGCGTTGCTCCAGGAACGTAAGGCAGAGTCCAGTATTGGGTCGTGAAATCCTCCTTGCGGTTATAGAGGTCGTTCAGATGGGTCGGCTTGTCGAAGAGATAGCTGGAAACCATCTGGACCATCCTCGGGTCCCCCCCACCGTTTTCCCGAAGGTCGAAGATTATCGCGTCCACGTGCGCAAGAAAGTTCATAGCAGCAACGACTGTCGCTCCGCAAAGCGTCGGGTCGGGGAAGGCGTTGAACTTGAGGTAGCCGATGTTGCGCGGCAGAATTTCAATTTTTTGGAAGGTGCAATTCGTTCGCTCCAGCATTTTTCTGAACTGCGCCTCCTGCTCGGGGCTAGGTTTGTCTTCGTCTGGAGGAAGTTTTACCGCGCTGTAGTTCACCCCGAGGTGCTTGTCGTGGCTAACGCTCTGTAAGTTCTTCGTGAGCCGATTCGCGAACGCGTCGGGGTCCGTGATCGCGTCGTAGTCGCCACCCTTCTGACTCGCTCGCACAGTGTCCGCCATCTTTTGCGCTAAATCGGGATAGACGTAGAACTCGTTCAGGTTCTTCACCATCCCATCTATCACGCGCTGCCGCTCAGCCGCATCTACCTTGATGTTTTCGACCACAGCACCTGGAGGAATTGCCCGCAGGCCAAAGCTATCCACGACTCCGGAGTTGTCGCTTTTAAGTTGTATGCTTCCGATTCCTATAGTCGGGCTTGCCTTTTCTTTCACCCGGAACTTGATGAGCAGCGGCTCGCTGCTCTCGATGGCAAGCAGGTCGAATCCGCCCGTCTGACTGTGGAAGCCCATCATCGGCTCGACCGATTTCTGCGGGTCATAGGTCTTGATGTATGCCTCCATTTTCGAGCGGTCACCGCTATTGAATGCATCGAGCCACGCCCGCAGAACTTTTCCGGCTGGAGTGTCGGGTATCGTGGTCTGGGTGTACCCGACTACGCAAGACAGTAATACAACAAGGAAGGCCAGTCTTAGAGTCTTGAGCGTTAGTGAACCGATAAGCGAGTGCAAGCCACGAATCCTAGGTGGAAGGCACATGGGGGAGATCTCCTTATAGCGGCATATTGTAGTACGGGTAGTCGCCGTCAGCCCCGCAAACTCAGAACGATGAACGGGCGGAGTTTTGCAAGCTACAACCGAGCAGTTCTCAAATGGCGACGACAGGCGTTAGCACAAGTTTGCGCCGTCTGTTCGCCAGGATTTTGAGCGCTATGTGATTTCCTACAGACCGCCAGACCGCACGGACCGCGTCAATGCCAAATCGTGGTGTGAGGTCACGTGTTCGCGCTGCGGAATCGACTTCACCGTCCCTGAAGATGAACTGATTTTTCAGTCAGTACCGAAGGCATGGCTGCGGGCGAGAGTCCATGCCGTATAGCCCGAGACATCATCCCCAGACTTGAACACAAACGTGGGCTACGGGATTTCATGGAAGGTCGCTACACTCATGTTTACGTCGAACCCGCCGAACAGCAAGTTTTGGTAACGGCACAAGGAACGCAGATCTCACCCGGGTAGGCCAATGCGGTGCACCAGGTTGTGGAAACGCGGATCGGAGCGTAGAGGGTCGAAGGCCGGCCGCAGGAGGATCGAGGGATTAAAGTGCTCCTCATAAGCTTTTTCCAGCCACTTCATTGCCTGATCCTTGTCGCCCAAACCGACATACATCAAAGCAATCTCGGAAGCATTGCCAGTGGATCGAGTCTTGAGATCATTCAGTATCTTTACCCCTTCGTTTCTTTTGTTCGATACGGCGTAGGCGTAGGCCAGATTGGATGTGAAGGGGACGCTGCCTCCGGATAACTCGATGGCTTTGTGAAATTCTGCGATCGCTTCGTTGTAACTATGCTTTTGCACGAACGCTTGGCCTAGTTCATAGTGGCCAATGGCGAAATTAGGGTCCATGTCTACGGTCTTGCGGCCTTGTTCCATCGCTTCATCATTTAAGCGCGCTACCAGAAGAATCTCCGCCATGTCAGCGCTAATGATCAGCGAGAGCGGATCCAAGTTTTCCGCTTTCCTCGTTTCGGCGATGGCTTCGCTATTCCGCCCCATCTCGCTCAAATGCCAGGCATACCAATGGTGAGCGGTTGCATAGCCAGGGTTCAATTCAATGGCTCGCCTGAATTCCCGCTCGGCAGACTCCCAATCCCAGTCGAGGACGTCCAAGGAAAATGCCAATGAAGTGTGAGCTTCGCTGAGGGTGTTGTCTAACTCCAGAGCTTTGATCGCCGCCGCCTTGGCTTTGGGGTATGCCTCGTTCGGGGCTAGAACCCCGTACTCCCAATCCCCCAACAAAGCATAAGTATCGGCTAAGCCAGAATAAGCTTGGGCGTATTTCGGGTCTTCTTCAATTGCCTGGTTGAAATAAGCCAGGGCAACCTTCAAACTATCTGCCGTTCGCTTATTCCAGAAGTAGCGCCCTTTGAGATAGGACTCGTAAGCTTTCGGATTCACAACCTTTACGTTTTTCAGCGCAGCCTGTTCCTGCGGAGTCAAACTGATCCGAATTTGGTCTGCAATGGCCTCAGCCACCCTGTTCTGGAGCGCTAAAGTGTCACCCAACTCACCCTCATAGCTCTGGGACCATAAATGCCTGTCCGTAGAGGCCTCGATCAACTGGGCCGTGATGCGGACCTGGTCGCCGGAACGGAGCACGGTGCCTTCTACCACGGCGTCCACGTTCAGCTCCCGCGCGATCTGCGGCAGAGGCTTGCGCGCTCCTTTGTATACCATTACGGAGGTGCGGGAGATCACCCGTAACGCGCTGATCTCTGACAGATCCGTAATCAGCTCGTCGGTCATGCCGTCGGCGAAGTAACCTTGCGAAGCATCGCCAGAGAGGTTGTCCAGAGGAAGTACTGCCAGGGATCGGATGCCCGTGGGCGCACGGCCAAGCGAACGAAAAAGCCAGACTGCAAGAATCGGCAAACTCAGGACGAGCGCCAGGGCGACGATGACCCCACGCGTCGGCCGGAGGCGGCGTTTGAGCGTGACGGGCACAATGGTCAGCCCATCGCCCTGGATCTGATGCCCAGGCACTGTCCTCTCTTGTGACCCAGGCAGATCTGCCACCGAAGACTCCGGCTTTTTGGGGCGGGCGTCTGTATCGACAACTGAGACGTCGCCAATGAAGCGATAGCCACGTTTTGGAAGAGTTTCGATATATCGTGGATTCTCAGCCGAGTCCCCTAACGCACTCCGAAGCTTCGCGATGGCGATGTTGACAGCTTGGTCGAAATCACCAAAACTCTCGTCGGCACAGACTCGGCCACGCAATTCCTCCCTCGTGACGACTTCCCCCGGACGCTCTAGCAATATCTCCAGTAGTTTCATGGGCTGCTGCTGCACTCTGATTCTCAAACCCGATTTGCGCACTTCACCAGACTGGAGAGAAACCTCGTAGGTTCCGAATCGTACGACCGACGTGTGCCGCATTGGTTCCATATCGCGTTTGGGCTTGGCCTGGAAGTCTAGCACTTCTCCCAGGCCCCAGTGTCAGACCCCCATCCAGAATATGTGCAGAGCTAACTCTCTAGCCATCAATTACTTGACAGGCAGCGAGCCGGTTATAGAGAGAAAAGCCTCAGTGAATTGACGCCTGACGACTGGCGCGTCAGATTGGGCAGAGATCACAAGATCTAAGGAGATTGTCATGGCAGAAGTGATTGAGTTTTACGTACCGAAGAACTTCCGGAAACCTGAAGTGGGCTCCTCAGCTGCAATGCGGAAAGGTCATTGAGTTTTGCTCGCAGGCAAAGAAATCAGCCTAGCTGCGACCGGGTTTCGAACTGATTCGGGAGAAGGCAAATGATGCGTATTGGATTTGGCTCACAAGGGATGGTCCGATTCGTGACTTCATCCTCACAGGACGATCAACCGTTTGTAGGGTTCGGAGAGTTGGCCATGCCCCTGTTCGATTCCCTTTATAACTTCGCGCGGTGGATTGCGCGCGATTCGGACGATGCCGAGGATCTTGTACAAGAGACTTACCTAAAGGCTTTACGCAGTTTCGCATCCTTTCAGCCTGGCACCAACTTCCGGGCATGGATATTTCAAATCCTGAGGAACACCTTTCTAAGCTCGCGCACAAAATTCGAGCGACGCATGGCCGAGGCGCTGGACTCGGGCGAGGGTGAGCCTGAACTCGCTGTTGATACCGAGACTCCCGAAACGATTCTTATAAATCGCTCTGATTCCCAACTGCTACAGCGCGCCGTCGACGATCTTCCGGTGCATTACCGCGAGACCCTCCTTCTTTGTGAAGTGGAGGAAATGTCCTACCGGGAGATCGCGCAAATATTGTCGATCCCGATAGGAACCGTTATGTCACGCCTGGCCAGAGCCCGGAAGGCAGTTCGCGAGTCACTCGGTAGCACTCCCGGTGCCCCACCATCAAGACACTTGTCTCATCAGATCGAGACACACGAGAAAGGTGCTGTAGCGTAGCGCGAAGATTAGGCAAGGAGGTTGCATGATTAATACAGTGAAATTCGCCATTTCCGTCTTAAGCTCTTGCGACAGGGTGCTCAGCACAGGAAGGTTTGACGATTGATAACAAGCACAAGGAGAGGGTGTCTATCCCAGAAGCGGAGCAGATCTATTTCTCGGTGTGTTCAGCTGTCCGAGAAGAGTTCGATCTCCGGCGTTCGATCCCTCCGCGAGTCAAACTTATTCTGGGCGCCGACAAGAACGAGGTATGGGTTGGGGGATGAGAAATCAGGCTTACCAAATGGGATCGTTACGCCTTCGCAGAGGGGGTCGTGCAGCTAGCTTTTGAGGATATCATGCCATCGCAGCAGAGGTTGACCATAGCAAAGCGGGCCATAGTCCCTGTGGATTCAACTGTGGAAGTCGAACGACTTGTAAAATAGCTGGCTGGCCTGCCACCCGTTGTCGAGAATGCTTCATCGCGGGACTCTTACGCGGGCTCGACGATCACGACGCCTAGAAAGGCAATAGAAAGCATGGGCTGTACCAAGATTGTTTCCTGCTTCGCTAGGTGCAAGGTGGCAACCGAGCCCGCTTTCTAGCAATTCCCTCGATCAGGGCTTCGATGCGGGGAAAGGCAAGCTTTCGCTTGAGTTCTCGGATTTGGAGATCGAATCCTGAAGAACTGTACGAGGAATCACGGACGTCAAAATCTATGACGCGTCGGCCTTAAACAATCTCGCAAGGCTATCGATATCCGCAGCACTAGCGTCCCCGATTACGAAATAGCGCAGCCCGCCCTGACTCCATGTTTCCACGTTGAACGACACGTACTTCGGCGCGGAAGAATTCTCGTTCAACCTGCCTGGCAATCTCAAAGACCGTTCCTGGAACACGAACACAGAAATGTGGTGCTTTCGGACATCGTAGATGAGATGCGCTCCGGGCACTTGATCAAGATAGGTCATCCGGCCTCCAAGCAGAGAGAACTCGGAGTTCCGAAGTTCGGGCAAATCGAACGCGAAGGGGATCTTTCCCTGGAACCAGGGCTTCACCGTGTGCCGATCCGTGGAGATCACGTCCACTGGCGTTGAGCTGGCCAGTGTCGCCACGTGCAGGTCTGCGACCTCACTGTAGACCTGTTCTGTGCGCACTCGCTCTCGTTCGTTGTAAGCGGCAGTCAAACCGACGACCGCAAGAATAGCGATCACAGCTGTTGCCGTCATCCACGCGAAGCCGAATCGTCGGCGTTGCGGTTTCGCCGCAATCCTCTGGTGCATCCGTCTCCGGAACTCAGCGCTGGGGGTAAAACGTTTTCCAGCCACCTGAATAGTGCGCTTCATCTGTACGCGCGTAAGGGCATCCGCCGAGCAAGAGGGGCAGTTGTGCACATGAACGTCGAAGGCGCGCGTCTCCTCCGTCGGAAGCTCACCGTCGAGGTAAATGTCGAGTTTTGTGTTCCAAGACTCACAAACCATGGTTCATCCTTTTTGAAATTGTAGCCGTAGGCTATCGCGTAACGTTTTTCTGGCTCGCGATAATCGCGACATCACCGTGCCTATGGGAATGGAAAGCGTTTCTGCAATTTCCTGGTACGACATCTCCTCCACGTCACATAGAAGGAGGATTTCCCGGAAATACACCGGCAAATCATCGATCGCACTCTGCACCAGTTGGAGGTTCGAGCGCTCCATTAGAATCGTTTCCGGCGTGTCGCCCTCAACTGGCAGTTCGGGCCCGTCCTCCTCGGAATCAAGGGATAGAGTCATTGTCGCCTTCAATCCCGTGCGCGACGTCAAGAACGTGTTACGCAAGATGCGATACATCCATGCCCGAAAATTAGTCCCCAAACGGAACGACGAGAACCCTTTCAAGGCCTTGGCGTAGGTTTCCTGAACCAAGTCTTCAGCATCCTCGCGATTGTGTGTCAGCCAGTGCGCGAAGTTGTACAACCGATCGAAGAGCGGCATCGCCAGTTCTTCGAACGAATCGGGTTGAGGGTCCAAGCGGGTCAAATACACAGTCTTAAACTACCGGGGAGCACTTTTATTCCTTCACATAGAGAAATAGTTCTTTGGGGAATAAAGCGTCATCTGGCTGGTTATCACTGGTGACCCCGGCAGATTGCACATAGTCGCAAGTGCTCGGCGTAGAACACAGAGCGCATTCGTGTTTTATGAGTGCAGGAAGATCGATGAATGGATCCCGTTCAAGCAGGGCTGTTCAGGCGACGGTAGTCCTTGAAACGGAAGCCATGGCTCCAACCACACGCTAGGCAAAAACAGAAAGTGAGTGATCGCTTCTTCATGTCGTGCACCTGGATAGTCGCCGCAGTGGTCGCAGTCTATTGGCTCCTGCCAGCTGCCTGGGCGCAAAGTTCCGGGGAGGACGTGCACGTGACTCCGCGTGTCGAGCAGACGCTGACCAGAAATGGTGAGCCGATCGACGATCCGACCCTGAAAACGCATACCAAGCCCATCAAAGTGGACGTAAATCTAGTGCTGGTGCCGGTGTCCATTGTAGATCCGGAGAATCGTCAGGTGACTGGGCTGGACAAAGAGAATTTCGAGATCTTCGAGGGCAAGGACAGGGAACAGATTCAGCACTTTTCGAGTGAGGATGCCCCGGTCTCGCTGGGTGCCATCTTCGACGTGAGCGGCAGCATGGCAAACAAGATTGAGCGAGCCCGCGAAGCGGTGGTGGAGTTTTTCAAGACGGCGAACCCAGAAGACGAGTTTTTCATGATCGCATTTGCCGACAGGCCAGAGGAAGTGACCGACTTTACGCGCTCGGTGGAGGACATCGAGGGGAGGCTGCTGTACACGGTTCCGAAAGGGCGTACGGCTATGCTGGATGCGATTTATCTCGGCCTCAACAAGATGCGGCAAGCCAGGTATGGAAGGAAAGCACTGTTGATCATCTCCGATGGCGGGGATAACCACAGTCGCTACACGGAGAGCGAGATCAAGAACTTGGTAAAGGAATCGGACGTGCAGATCTACGCCATCGGCATCTACGACCACTATTTCCCGACTGAGGAAGAACGTCTGGGTCCACAGCTATTGAGTGACATTGCGGAACTCACCGGGGGGCGCGCATTCTCGATCGACAATCCCAACGACTTGCCGGACGTTGCTACAAAAATTGGGATTGAGTTGCGCAACCAATATGTGCTCGGATATCGGCCCACCAATCCCATATACGACGGCAAATGGCACAAGTTAAAAGTCAAGTTGGTTCCCCCCAAAGGACTGCCGCCGCTCCGCGTTTATGCCAAGACTGGGTATTATGCCCATTCGGAATGACCACGTTCGGCTGCCGACTGCACCATACAGGCACGGCTGAGCGTCAAGCACAGCATCTCAGAGATGAAGGCTATCGTCCCCAGCCACCGTTGCATTGAAGCGTAACCAATTCTTGCCCCGCCCAATAATTACATCTGTCAACGAGGAATAAAAGATCAGAGAGTCCGTTATACCCAGTGAGAATCATTGCAGGAGGCAGATGATGAACGGAATCAGAGCTAGCAAATTTGTTGAATTCAGCTCGAGCACATTGGCCCTTCTTATCAATTTTTGCGTGTACTCTCCCTGGCTCTACTGGCGGGCGCTGTAACGAGCTACTGGTCACAGCGCCTGCATTTTTACTACTCGGTTTGGGGATCTTCTCACTCGATCTAAGGAGGCCGTATGTTGGAAGGACTGTTTCAACCCATGCATCTGCTGGTTATTTTCGGAATTGCTCTGCTTGTGTTCGGGCCCAAAAAACTCCCGGAACTTGGCAAGGGAATCGGGGAGGGCATCCGCGGCTTCAAGTCAGCCATGAAAGACGAAGAGAAGCCGGTCAGTACAACAACCAGCACCATTGCCAACGACCAAGGCCTGGCCAAGGGGTGAATCGTGGGTCTTGGAACGGAAATCCTGTTCGTGCTTATGCTCGGACTGCTGGTGTTGGGTCCAAAGCAGCTGCACACGCTGTTGGGACGCGTGGCACGGGCTAAGGCTCAGTTCGAAGAGGCAAGCCGCGGCTTGAAGTCTCAACTTGCGTCGGAATTCGATGCTGCGCATCACGAGGGTAAGACCGAGACCTCGCATGAATTGGTGGGGGACCCGTGAACCAACCTCGGATCCTAGGTATCGGAACAGCGAACCCGTCGGCGAGGCTCACCCAGGAGCAAAGCTTTCATGCTGCGGGCTACCAGGGTGAGCGGATTCGGAAGATTTTCCTTAATAGCGACATTGATTATCGTCATTTTTATCTGGAAGGTGCTCCGAATCGCTAGGAAAGCTCTGATCAGCTGAATCAGCGATATCTGCGCGGCGCCATGAAAACAGGCTGTCAGGCGATTCTGAATTGTTTGAAGGCAGCTGCAACTAACGTGAAGGATATCGAATTTCCTTGCAGTCTGCACGTGCACTGGCTACGTCTGTCCGGATGTGGGCAGTCGTCTCATCGCACATATGGGGTTCAGTAACAGGGTACAAAGGGCGTCCATCCTTGGGCTTGGATGTGCGGGTGCCCTTCCTACACTGTAGCAGGCAGTCGATTTCGTTCGCGCAAACCCGGGTCGCCAAGCACTAATGCTAGCCGTCGAGATTTGCTCAGCTTGCTACTACGTCGATAACACCCTCGAAACAGTTGTCGGTAACGCGATTTGTGCCGACGGCGCCGCAGCCTTCCTCCTGGCGGCCGGGCAGCAAGCTAATCCCATCTATCCCCAGGTTATCGACTTCGAGACTTTCATCGATACGGAGCAGATCGATGAGGTTGGACTCCAACATCGCGAAGGGAAGTTGCGAATCGTGCTGGGTGCCTCGATTCAACATTTGGCTGGTCCCATGATCGAAAAGGCCCTGCAGCGGTTGCTGCAACGACATGGACTTTCAAGATCCCACGTTGGCTTCTGGGTTGTTCATCCAGGTGGACGCAAGGTGATTGACAACGTTCAAAAGCATTTCAGCATGACGGATGCGCAGCTGCGTTTCTCCAGAACTGTATTGCGGAATTACGGAAACATGTCATCCCCCACCGTCATGTTTGTTTTGGACGAGGTCGTACGGAACGGTGATCCACGGCCAGGAGACTGGGGAGTGATGATCGCGTTGGGGCCAGGAATGGCTGCGGAGGTCGCACTCCTCAGATGGTAGCTCGACGACTCCCCCTAGGCGGCTGCTGCAGCGTCTGCATCCGGTAAGCAGAAGGGGCATGTGGCCGGAGATCAAGCCGCTTTTAAGAAATCGACCGTTCCCGATGCAGAAGGTGTACTTCTGCCGGGAATAAAAGCTTGTTCGTCAAGTTTACTTAATTGACAGCCGAAGAGCCGAGGACGGCACGCTTTTATGGTTTCAGGCCAAGCACAACCAGAGTTGCCGGAAGCCAGACAGGTCCAGCTTGCCGTAGATGGCAACGAGCAGGCATTTTGTGAACTCGTGAGGCCACACCAACACGTTCTCTATCTCAAGGCGCTGTCAATCATTCATAGTGAAGCAGATGCAGAGGAGGTCGTCCAGAATGCTGTTTTCAAGGCTTTCAAAAAACTCTGCCAGTTCCGATACGACTCACAGTTCCGCACGTGGTTGATGAGCATAACGATTAACGAATCCCGGATGTGGCTACGGCGACACCGCAAGTCTAGACATGAGTCAATTTATGAAGATGATAGTGGCCGGCAGCACGTCATTGAAATTGCGGACTCACGACAAGGTCCCTTCGAGGTTCTGGAAAGGAAGCACGTAAGAGGGGCCATTCTCAAAGCCCTAACTTTGTTGACTTCGCGCCATAGCCAGGTATTTATCCTTCGCGACTTGCAGCTACTCAGCATCTCAGAAACAGCAAAAATCCTTGGTATCTCGGAGGTCAGTTTAAGAACCAGTCTGTGGCGGGGTCGAGGGCAGATGCGCCAAGCGCCTGCGCATTTGCGCGCCAACCGGATTTCTGTAAAAAGATCACCGATCGAACCACAGCGCCAGCAGGCGATTGCGCGACTTGGCGGCGCCTGGTTCCTAGCCAAGAAATCCGAAAAATGAGATGGGGAGCATCCATTGAGATCTTCTTTCGAGATACGTGAAACCGAAACGAGAGCATCGGCTCACGTGCTGCCGATCCGAGTTCTGGTATCAGAACCCGACGCTGTGAGTCGCAGGCTGATTTGCTCACTGCTCGAGTGTGAATCAGGAATGACGGTAACTTGCGTGGACGAGTCCAGACTGGTGTCCTCAATTGAGGAGAGCGCTCCAGACCTCGTAATATTGGATGTACATACACCAGCGATTAGCCGCGCCCCGAGCTGGGAGGCCGTGGGAATCAAGCGTGCGCCAGCAACCATCGTCACCGCCTACGATCCGTCGGCAGTGTCCGCATTTGCTTCTTCCGCCATCGACTTTCTTGTAAAACCATTTGATGCCGAGCGCCTCGAATCAGCGCTGGATCTGGCAAGATCGCGAATTGCTCGTGCTCGGATAGAGCTCGAGGTTGAGGGGAGGTCGAGTGACCAGGAGGAAAAACGACCGGCGCGGCACTTCTTGCAGAGACTGGCAGTTGAAGCGAATGAAAAGATTGTGCTTGTAAGGGTCGACGATATCCGATGGATGCAGTCATCAGGAAATCACATTCGACTGCATGTGGGGAAGACGTCCCATCTGGTTCGGCAAAGCATGAAGAACCTCCACGCACTGCTCGACCCGAATCGTTTCCTCCGCGTGCATCGCAATGCGATCGTGAATCTCGACCATGTCGAGGAGTTTCATTTGCCGCCGAATGGCAATATGTACGTCAAGCTGAACGATGGACTGTGTCTACCTCTTCGAAAAGCCAATCGAGCGCTACTGCGAAGACTGCTGAAAGACATTTCGTAGTTTAAGTTTCCGTCACAATTCATCGTCGTTCGAGCGGCTCACTCTGGCTCATGCTGGCTCAAGGTATTGCTTGCCTTTCCCTTAACGATTTCACATTTCATAGTTTCAAAGGTGAGCTGCTTCCAAAGTTTGTAGCGCTCACTGCCATCGTCGCTCAAGCGGAGATTATGTCTTTGCTAGCCGGGCTCATCACAAGTATCAATGGCAATGCCCGTGCTCCTAGTAGGGAAGCTTTTTCATCAGCTAAATCTCAACGAGGAGAATCACTGTGAAGTTCAGTCGAGTATCGGACTATCTGACAAAAAGCGCCAATTTGCAAAAATGGCCAGCTTTTTGGTCGTTCTCAGCAAGACTCTCGGTCATTATCTTGTCCCTGGTACTTCTTGTAGGGGGGACATCGCAACTGGTGGCTCAATCTGTCACTTCCGGTGATATTGTGGGTCTCGTTACTGATCCTTCTGGAGCCGTTCTGGCTGGTGCCAACGTAACCCTGAAAAGCCAGGAAAATGGAAGCACACAGGCGCGATCCACAAACTCTCGAGGCGTGTATCGGTTCTCGCTGTTGCCGCCAGGACGGTACACGGTTTCCGTCACTGTCGCCGGCTTTCATACAGCCAATGCAACGGCCGTGGTGACTATCGGTCAAGCGGCGACAGTTGACCTAGCTCTGGCTCTCGGCGAGACCACATCTACGGTAGAAGTGACCTCAGACGCCCCCCTGCTGCAGACTGACAACGCCGACGTTTCGACCAGTTTTAGCGAAACGCAGATCTCCCAAGTGCCCAACCCCGGCAACGACCTGAGCTATATCGCGCAGACGGCTCCGGGTGTGGTCCAGAACACGCAAGGGGGCAGCGGTAATTTCTCCGCTTACGGACTTCCCGCCACTTCGAACCTATTTACTCTAAACGGACAAAATGAAAATGATCCGTTCCTTAATTTGAACAATTCTGGTGCGACGAATCTGCTCCTGGGCAACAACGATGTCCGCGAGGCGACGGTCGTGACCAACGGCTATTCGGGGCAGTACGGGACATTGGCGGGAGCCAACGTCAACTATGTGACTAAGTCAGGTTCTAACAACTTCCACGGGAATGCGCTTTATTGGTGGAATGGACGGGCCCTCAACGCAAACAGCTTCTTCAACAACCAGAATGGTGCGCCCCGGCCATTCGACAATGCCAACCAGTGGGCAGCTTCGTTCGGTGGACCGATCAAAAAGGACAAGACGTTTTTCTTCGCAGATACCGAGGGGCTGCGCTTCGTGTTGCCGACCAGCACCAATGTGCGCATCCCGAGCCCGCAATTCGAGGCCGCCACAGTTGCCAACTTGGCGAACGCCAGCCCGGGATCGGTACCGTTCTACAACTCACTCTTTAGTCTTTACAACAATGCGCCCGGCGCCGGCCGAGCGACTCCGCTGGCGAATAATCTAGGGTGTAACGGGTTTACCGATGCCAATAGCGGACTCGGCATTACCCAGGCTTGCGCGCTAGCGTTTACGTCTACTGTAGGCCAGTTGAGCACGGAATACCTGATTACGGCACGGATCGATCAGAATATCGGGGCCAGCGACCGCCTGTTCGGTCACTTTCGCACCGATCACGGCTCCCAGGCCACACTCACCGACGCAATCTCACCGCTCTTCAACCTGGGTAGCACGCAGCCGCAATATGAAGGACAGTTAGAGGAAACCCATACGCTTGGCGCGAATGCCGTGAATCAGTTCATCGCATCTGGCCAGTGGTATTCGGCCACTTTCAATGTGCCCAATCTCCAGGCGGCGTTGCAGGCTGAACCGTTCCGCTTGGCCTTCGCCGGCGGGGCCTTCTCCTCTCTCGGGCGAGAAATTAACATTGTGCCTCAGGGGCGAAACGTCACTCAGTACCAATTCGGCGATGATTTCTCGATCACCAAGGGAAATCACTCACTGAAGTTAGGACTGACTTTCCGGCGCAATGACATTACCGATTTCGATCCGGGAATTGGGTCCGTCGGCGCCAGCGAAGGCACAACGCTGGCGAGCTTTTTTAATGGGATTGGAGGGACCTATTTCCAGAGTTTCCCCTCACAGCCCAGTCAGCCAATTGCACTCTATGCCTTGGGCTTCTATGGGCAAGACGAGTGGAGCGTGAAACCTAACCTAAAGTTGACCTTTTCCCTGCGAGGGGAGCACTTCTCCAATCCGGTGTGCCAGACGAATTGCTTCGCCCGGCTGAGCGGAGATTTCCTCACCGTCTCGCACGACGTGAACCAACCCTACAACCAGGCGATTATCTCTGGGCAGAACCAAGCACTACCGAACTACACCGCGGTTGAGTGGCTGCCTCGCTTTGGTTTCACCTGGACGCCCTTTGGCCGTACGAATACGGTCATTCGGGGCGGGTTTGGGTTGTTCGCGGATTCTTTCCCCGGCACTGTCGCCGACCAGTTACTGAGCAATGCGCCGCTGCAGGCTGGATTCAACATTGCCGGTGGCGCTCTTTCTCCTGCGGTTGCTGGAAATCAGGGGCAACTGGCTGTCCAAAGCAACGCCGCATTCCAGGCTGCGTTCGCAAACGGTGGAACACTCGCGAGCATTCAAAGTGCCGTACCAGGATTTACTCCGCCCACGATTAACACGGTAGCGAGCCGGATCCAAAATCCGCGCTACCAGGAGTGGAATCTGGAATTGCAACAGGGGCTGGGTCAGAAGATGTCATTTTCGCTGAATTACGTGGGAAATCACGGAATTCACGAGGTGGTGCAGAATCCTGGCCTGAACGCGTTTTGCGAAACCACTTGTAAAGGGCTGTTGGGTAGTACCGCAGGGCGCTTCGGAGACCTGCCGACGACAGCGACCGATCCGCGGTTCTCGACGGTTACCGAAATCGGCTCTGCGGGGGTATCCAATTACAACGGGCTGACGGCTTCTTTTACTCGCCGAACCACGAGCTTAACTGTGCAGGCAAACTACACCTGGAGCCACGCACTCGATGAGATCTCTAACGGCGGTATCCTGCAATTCGGCCAGAATACAAACTTCAGTCCCATCAATGCATTCGATCCCTTCAACCTGCGGTCAAACTATGGCAACTCCGACTATGATACGCGGCACTACTTCAGCTTGAACTATGTTTATAATGTGCCGCGCAAGTTTGGACCGAGCGCGTTACTTGGGGGATGGGTAGTTTCAGGCACGGCCTTCGCGCGCGCTGGATTGCCGTTTACGGTCGTGGATTCCAACGCGTTCGGCATTTTGCAAGGTTTCAACTACGGCTTCACGAACATTACGTCGGTCTCCGTGCCCGCGAACTTCTCCGGAACCGGAGGCCAAACATGTACTTCGCAGGCGGCCAATCCGGCTACACCGTGCTTGCTCGCCTCCAATTTCAGTCCCGCTGTAAACGGCTTCGGCAATCAACGCCGCAACCAGTTCACCGGGCCGTCCTACTTCAATACTGACCTGTCGGTAACGAAGACCTTCAAGATCCCGCGTTGGGAAGGGGCGCTGTTCGGTGTTGGGGCGCAGTTTTTCAATGTCCTGAATCACCCGCACTTCGACCAGCCGGATGCAGACATCGCTTCCCCCACGTTCGGCAGCGTCATCAACCCAGTGAGTTCACCAACCAGCATCTTCGGCTCTTTCTTGGGTGCCGATGCTTCGCCGCGGCTAATCCAGTTACACGCGAGCATCACGTTTTAGGCGAACACCAAGCTGAACTGAGGCGCTCCTCAATGCGCCTCAGTTTTGTCCCTCGCCAACGTTGCCGCACAAACTTGGAGCATCTGTAACTTTTATCGGACGAATCCGAACGGGGAAACACTGCGAGGATCCTATACAGGCCTTAAGGCAATTGGCCAAGTTGCTTGAACTGCGGACCCGGTCGGTTTCCAGCCCCTTGTACTGTTTCTTCCATCGAGACGGAGTCTGCTCCGAGATCCCCACTTGCCGGATCGGTTCCGCCACCGGCAACCCAACCTCCGGCCCGCTTCAACACCGCCACAGAAAAACGCTTCCTCGTCTTTCCTCAGGTAGTAGATTTTGCCGGAAACTAGCCCTTATTGTCTGTCAGAAATCGGGGGCCGATCAGCAGCATCTCCGGAGTCCACTGCGCTGGGTGCTTTGACGGACAAATGTGTGGAATAAAGCCTCACGAGCGTAGTTATTAATAGTGAAATTCAAAACGTTTCAACAAGGAGAAATCATGAAGAAGTTGTATTTGACCGTTGTTCTTACTCTGACTTGCCTGCTTGGGTTGGGTGGAAGCGCACGCGCCGCACGGGGCAACGCACGCTCGGTCGAGATTTCTGATGTCGTGCAAATCGGCAGTACACAACTGAAACCTGGTAACTACAAGGTGGAGTGGCAAGGGACCGGCCCTGCGGTCCAGGTGAGTTTCCAGCAGAACGGGAAGACTATGGTCACGGTGCCAGGAACCTTGAAGACGAATGACGATCACGTCACACAGGACGCCATCGTGACTGAAGCAACAAGCGCCGGTACGTCAACGCTCAAAGAGATCGATTTCGGTCATCAAAAACTGGCGCTAGTGTTTGACCAGAACCCAGGCGGTATGTAGTTGCTGCAACGCTGCTTGGACGTCGATCTACAACTGCGGCCTCATTGGAGGGGCGTGCGAATGCTGAAAAGCACTGTTGAGTTGCTGGGCGGTCTATTCTTGAGCGCTCTGACCTTAGTGATCTGTTCTTGTATCGTCGGGTCGATTGTTGCGGCCCTACGAGCAGTCAGCCGTGGAAGCGTTACTGTGAGTACAAGGAAGTGAAGCAGGCCTTCGGTTTCGTAGCCGAAGTGACTGTCTCGGATGATTGCAACCGCGATCTTCCCCACAGAAAACAAACTTTCGGAGGAAATGCACTATGGCTGAAGGAGCGCGCAAGAACTGGAGAGAGTTGTGCAACGCCGCACTGCAAGCAAGCGATCTCGATGAGTTGCTGAAGATCCTTCAGGAACTCAACAAGGCCCTAAAACGCGAAGAGCAGGTCCGTCGTGATTTCCGGGAGGCCACGAGAGCGCACAAGTCTTCCGTAGAAATCCGGTTTAACACGTATCGGAAGAGCAGCGACACGAGCGGATATCTCAAACACGAAGGAGCGGATACTAATGAGTGACATGAGAAGTTCTTTCGCGTTGAGAATCACCCTGAGTACGTATGGACAAACAGTTAGGACATTCCCTAAACGGCGGTGAGCACAGACGGCGTGTTCAAGTCCAACGTGATGGATCCGGACGAAAAGTTCTCCTACAAGTTTACCAAGGCGGGAACGTATCCCTACTACTGCTCGGTCACCCGAAGATGAGCGGCAGAGTCGCGGTGCAGTGAGACTCGACATTCTAAATGATTCTCAGATGATCGAGACCAAGTGCGTGATTCTTAATGACATGGCGGAGAGAGAGGAATTCGAACCCGCGGTACGGTTTTGAAAATGGCATTAGCAGCGCGAATCCGCCGTTTCTATCGCATTTGCTTTATCGATCCGAAGGCTGATCAGGTTCCGCGGCGCCCTCAGCGAAAGAGCCGTAACGAGCCTTAGCAACTTGAGGAGTTTGAGGTACAAGCCCGAATATGGCTTTAGCCCGAAGAACTACCGGGAGCGGGAGATTCCCATTCCTGCGAAACTCGTCACAAGCCTAAAGGTGGATAAGGAAAAACGCGACAAAACCTGCGGGCTAGTCTTCCCGACCACAGGCTGCAGACCCAAACTCGATTTCCTTGATACCCTGAAGGCCGTTGCTGAGCGGGCCAAACTCGACAAGCAGAACTTTTGGCTCCATAAATTCCGGGCAACATTTGCGACGTGGTCATTGTGGGCGGGAGTTGATCTACGTACGGTGCAGCAGTGGCTCGGTCATTCTGACATGGAGTCCACAATGAGGTATTTGAAGCCATCGCGCAGTCAGCAGGTCCGGGAGAAAGTAAACGAGATCTTCGCGTAGAAGGCCCCCTCCTGGCTTACAACAATTACTTCCGGCTGGCCGTCATCCGGAGCAATCCGGAACGTCAGGGCGACTCCGGCCAATCACTTCAGCTGTTCCGACTTCACAGGAATAATCCCGCTGTGGAAGCCGGGTGGCTTCCGGTTAGCTGTCGCCATCGTCAACTCCTTCTTCGATTGGTACATTCGGAACCCTGCGTCCTTTTGCTACTCGATCGCGGAGAACGGAAACCCCTGATTACCGAACTTGCTCCGCGAGCATGGGGAGTGTCATTTCTTGGCCTCGGCTAGGCGGGTTACACCACCGATACGACCGTGCGGTGTAACGTCCACAACATTTCCTAGTAACGACATCCGTCGGTTGCGGCAGAAGTTTGTCTCGTCGGCCCGCAAAGCGCCATGTAACAGTATCGTCCGCAAGTAAACAAACTTCGACATGGGAAAAACAAGGCTGCAAACATCGCGGCCCCAAGCTACTGCTGAGAACTTACATGGAAACTGGAACATCGAACGGGGGCACGTCACTACGCTTGAATTTTGGCGAGGCACAGGTGACGGACGAGGAGCGCGAGCGGCTGCGACTGAAATTGGATCTTTTTCGACGTCTCTAACTCAGCTGCCACGTTACCGCGAAATGGCCTTTAGGCGACGTTGCAAATTAGTAAAGATATCCATGACGTATGAAGCTGGCGACGCTGATTAGAGGGTCAAATAGCTCGCAGATCAAATAAGTAAGGAGGAACGAAAAAAAGTAAAACTGGCCCGGCCTCGCATCTAGCCATCTCAGGGCCCAGTGGGTGAATGGTTTTCGGATAGCGGGAAGATGAACCAGCCAGCCTAAGGCCAATCCAATCGCGGCACCGGCAAGAACGTCAGTGGGATAGTGTACTCCGAGATAGATGCGGGGGAGGCAGATGAACGCTGAGATGTAGATGAACACCAGCCATCCGGCCCGTCGGGACGCAAAGAAAATTCCGGTCGCTAAAGCAAAAAACAGGACCCCATGATCGCTGGGAAATGAGTTCAGCCCTTCCCAACGTGCCGCCTCTATTCCGTAAGGGATGCGAATCGCAAGTGAAGGATCGTTGAAGGGTCTAGGACGAACGATTAGCCAGGTCAAGATTTTGGCAAGAGTCAGGCCGATGAAACTTGCACCCACGCCAGCCAGGAGATACTCATGTTTGTTCCGATCATCCTCATACTGGAACCACAAGTACCACATGACAGCGAAGACAAAACCTCCTTTGAGAAAGTTGTTGTTGCATACCAAGACTATCGTTTCATCGAAAATGAGGGAGCGGTGGGCTAACAGATTGATGAAGTGCAAAATCGACAGATCGAGGCGAGTCACGTCCTGGATTATAAGTGAAACCGACCACTTCCATGGCCATCTGCGAATCGACCTCCTTCAATATCCCCTTCACCCACCGTGCCGTCGGTAGAAGCGCAAGGGCACGCCCCCAAAGGAGTCGGGGAGTGGTCCCAAAGTCTCCAACGCCTGCCGAGGCAAGCAGAGGCGAGAATCAGAATGTGGGAATTAGAATGACTCAGGTTGGTGGGCACTCATGCACGCCTTCAGCTATGTCTGCTTCTTCGTCGTTGGCAGAAAAGATGATTTCATAGCACGCGAAGCATGCCGAGATCGTTCGCCCGTCAGGATGGACTTGCCGACGAAATCTATCCTCCGTCAGTTCAACTGGCCTTGTATCAGAAAGAAACTTCTTAAGAGCTTTGGCAAGGGCCTTCGCTGGATCGCCTTTCGATTCCTCGCTCTTGTCGTAACAAACAAATGCGCGAGCAAGGATCGGCTCCGGCCCATTTGGGTTTGGGACATACGCTAATAATCGCCATCCTGTTGTTCGCAGGTGCGGGCACGGTCGGGAACCTGAACGTTTTTTTGTTGTTGTTGGGGCTTGCCTGTGCGGAACCGGCGGCACAAGCCAGCAGAATTAGGGCGACGAGTGCTGGCAACTCGACCATGCAACGACCGCTGTGGCTCACGAACTTCTCCTTGCGTTCTTCTGGCTGATCTTGACCTGCCGCAATCGGAATCGCTCAACCCCCGGCAGTTAAGAAAGGTGGCTGCGATCTTGAACTTGCGAATAGGCCGTGAAATCGGGTGTCGCGGAAGGCTTCTGCCCTTCCCGCGACAATGCCTCTGTCGTCATGACCATCGGCCTCTATAGTTAAGGACTTTAGAGAGATTTTGGAGATAGAGAACGGGCCGACGCTTGCCACAAGATAGAGGCAAACATCTTCCACTGTGGCGAAATGCGTTCCACTTATTGGGCGCTAATCGACGGCTGTGCTTGGGTTTAGCGATGGCAGCTCTCTTGCAACCCCATCTTTGCGGAGGGAATCTTGTGAAGATTTCGCTTAGAGGCGCCATCCTGGCGCTGGCTGGTTTAATGGTGTGTAGCGCCTGTGGGGGAGGCGGCATGTCGCCTGCTCCGGCGCGCACTTCTTCGACCGCTTCAACCGACCCGATGAGCGTTGCGTTCTCAGCCCACGGCGGATATTCCTGCACAACCATCTCCGGCACCGATTTTTGTCCCAGCGAAGAGTTCGATAAACTGGCAATCATTCCGGCCAAGAACGGCGGCGTAACGATTACGAGGATCACATTCCAGTACACGGTCGGTGATCCGATGTTGAATGCCGAAAACTATCCTCCTGGGCCCCAGCCGCAGGTCGCGTTGCCGTGTACGATTCAGCCCTCCATCAGCATTGGACCGCCAGGCAGTGCCGCGTACAGCTTGAATTTGAAGTCGGGCGGCAGCGCGAACTATCCTGGGGATACGAACCCTGCGTTCAACGATAGCGGACCGATTGCGATACACCCGAAAGGGGCAACCGAGCTGTATTATGGGTACGGAAACCCGCTGGACACGGTCCATGCGCCGAACTACGGGTGCTGGTACGGCGAGGAAGACGGCGCCGTCCAAGGCAATCTCACCATTCAGTACACAACTCCTTAAGAGACCAGTGCGGTCACGCCGGATTACAAACGGTCGACCCTTCGACTGTGTAACCTACTTCACCGGTGCCTGTACTCCGCAAAGGAGGCCAGCAAGAAAATGCCATTTGTTCCCCACGAGCGCCGACAAATTACTCTTTCCCGGACATTTATCGTTCACAAACTGCAGGTTTGTGAACAATAGGTGATTTTGTCTGGGTCGAGGCTGGACTTGGGTTCCCCTGGGTTGAGTAGTCGTGCAATAACAAATCCCTTTTTGTGCAAATGTCTTCACACCCTTCCCGCCGGGACAGGCCGGTTTCATCATTCCATGACCCTCCCGGTTTGGCAGGTGGCGTGCACTATACATGGTCTCCAACGCTCTATTTTCCTCCCCCCGAGCTGAATCACAGATTTTCATTGAGGAAGCACTTGAAAGATTCGAACATCAGTGTGGTTCGCCATCATCATCGCCGGCCCAGCCGAAAGAGCGCCGCGACCAAATTTCTGGTGGCCCTGCTATTTGCCGCGACGGCAGCTACAACCTGGCAGTTTGCCCGGCAAAAACCGGCTTCGAGCATGTCGTACATGCGTCCGGAACTCAGCCAGATCAAGTTGAACGAAGCTGACCCGTCAACCGTGGCGGATCGTTCATATTCCTCGTTCATTGACTCGCGGCCCGGTCGGCCAGCGTATCTGTATTCGGTAATTCCTGGCGGAGTGGCGAGTGCCGAAGAGTTGCGTCAGGCCATGGAGCACGATCCGGTGGTGGCGCAACAGTTCGCAGGTTTTGATTTTCAACGTGCTCACCTGGTGCAGATTTCCGAGAAGCAGTCAATGCATGTCGCTTATCGCATGGGGCAGAAGGTGTACTGGACACGAAAAAAGGTAGCGCTGCATCCCGGGGAAACTCTTATCAGTGATGGAAAAATTGTGGCGCGCACGCGTTGCGGAAACCGGATCGCCATGACCCCGCTAGGTCCGCCGGCGATGACTGAACCCGCAGACGCAGATCTCAATCAACCTCTTTTCGCGAATGACATGGTGACGCCTGCAGCCGATCCGCAGCCCGAGGCCTACGCAGCGGTCATTCCGATGGCTGCGCCAATCGGATCGAATGCGCTGCAGCCCACCAAACGGAAGATTCCATTTTTCATCCTGCCGTTTTTCGGCTTGCCCGGCACGGGCGGTGGTTCCTCTCCTCACACGCCGCTGGCGGTTACTCCTGAACCTGGAGCTCTGCTGCTGTTTTCCAGCGGGTTGGCTGGAGTGTTTTGGAAGTTGCGCAAGTCGGGGCGTAAACGCTAGATGCAAAGTCTCGGCGGTTCCACGCCCAATTTTCCCAAACACGCAGCGCTGGTTTACGTTCAAGCTGGCATTGTTGTTCTGCTAGCCGCGTGGCTGTACGGCCCATTCGTTCTTCGCATGGCAAGTCAGTGGTGGCAGGACCCGAACTACACCCACGGTTTCTTTGTGCCGGTGTTTTCACTGTTCTTGCTCTGGGAGAGGCGCGCGAAACTAGCGAGGCTTCGAATCAATCCATCGTGGTCAGGTCTGGCCATTCTCGTGTTTGCTCTGATGACATTGATAGTGGGCACGATCAAATCTGGATTTTTCCTCTATCGAGTGTCGGTCCTGCTTTTTCTCGCCGGTATGGTGGTCTTTCTTGCGGGATGGAAACACCTGGCGGCGATTTCGTTTCCGCTGGCATTTCTGTTCTTGATGATTCCTTCTCCGACTTTGACGGAGCAGATTACCTTTCCGCTGCAGATCATCGCTTCCAAGACCGCGAGCTTCCTGCTCATGCTGGCGGGAGTACCCGCGATACGGGAAGGCAACATCATTCTCTTACCCAGTGCGCAGTTGGAGGTGGCAGAGGCCTGCAGCGGAATCCGATCTCTCTTTTCGCTGCTTACGCTGACCATTGTGTACGGCTATCTGGCGGAAACTAAAATCGGAGTACGGGTGCTGCTGTCATTCATGGCAGTCCCGATTTCGGTCTTTGCCAATGCTCTGCGAATCGCTTTCACCGGTCTGATGGTGGAAGGTTGGGGTGTGGAACGCGCGCAGGGGACGATCCACGCGCTTTCGGGATGGTTTGTCTTCGTTGCCTCCCTGGCACTGGTTTTCCTGATTCACCGGTTGGTGCAGATTCTGTGGCCGGGTCGGAGCGAACTCGGAGTGCGAGAGGAGTACGCGTGATCTCGAGAAATGCACGCTTCGCGATCGTCACGCTGCTTCTGGCCGGAACAGCGCTGTTCCTGCGGGCCCTCGACCGCCAGCAGTCGGTGTTGCCGCGAACCGCCCTCGCATCATTCCCGGTTCAATTGAAGAGTTGGGCGGGGACGGACATCCCAATTCCTGATGAAACTCTGAAGAGTCTCGGTAAGGGAGAGTTCCTGCAGCGGTCGTATAAGGACCCAGTCAGCGGCGGAGCTTACGTTGATTTATATGTCGCGTACATCCCGGACCAGCACGCGTTGTTCCGCCATCTGCCGCAAGTCTGTCTAGAGGGTTCGGGTTGGTCGCCGGTGGAGTCGGGTACGACCACGCTTGCGTTTCCCGGGGATGCTCCTTTTCCCGCCAATCGTTACCTGATTGCCAAAGGAGACGATCGTCAACTCGTTCTGTTCTGGTATTCGGCCCGCGGCCAGCGCGTGGCCAGCGAAGACTGGATGAATGTTTACCTGGTGTTCGATTCACTTCGCCTGAACCGAAGCGACAGTGCCCTAATTCGAATGAACACTGAGTTGCAGCCGGGTGAAAAGCCGGAAGACGCCGAACGCCGGCTGCTCTCGTTCGCGGGGCTGATAAATCCGCTGCTGAAGAACTACATTCCGCTTTAATGGTTGATCCCGCCTAACCCAGTCCAAGAAGCCTCAACCACCAAGGACACGAAGGTTCACTAAGGAATTCCTTTGTGAACCTTCGTGTCCTTTGGTGGCTAATGGCTCTTGAGCGGACTATCTAGCTTTGGGCTTGGCGGCTTCGACGATCCCGCTGCCTTCACGAATGGTGAGTATCTGGTTGGCCTTCACCTGCGTGAAGCGCTCGATCTTCTGCGTAGTTGGCCACTTGACCTCGATGAGGTCCACGGTTTGGGCCTTTCCCAGGCCGAAGTGCAGGCGCAGGTCGGATTGCGACATGACGCTTGTGCCGCTGTGGACTTCATCCATTTGCGCATGCTTGCCGGTGACGACGCGCACACGGGCGCCGATAGCGGTGCGGTTGCACTCGGTGCCGATGAGCTTGATCTTGATCCAGTTCTGCAGGTTGCCGCCGTCGTTGCGCAGCAGCGAAGGCAGGTCGTTCATATTCAAAATAAGCGCGTCGATATCACCATCGTTGTCGTAGTCTCCGAAGGCCGCGCCGCGGCTGGAGAAAAGCTCGTTGATGCCGAGGCCCATCTCGGCGGAAACGTCTTTGAATCGTCCGTCGCTCTGGTTCTTGTACACGAGGCGAGGATTCTTGAAGGTCTGACCGATATCATGCTGATCAATTTCCGGGTAGACGTGTCCGTTGATCTGGATAATGTCGGGCCAGCCGTCGTTGTCGTAGTCAACAAAGCCGCAGCCCCAGGCGACGTATCGGTTATTAATTCCTATTCCTGAAGAAAACGTAACGTCGGTGAAGGTGCCGTCTCCATTGTTGTGATAGAGGTTGCAGGTGTCATCGGCGAAGTTCGTTTTGAAAATGTCGAACCATCCGTCGCAGTCGTAGTCACCCACGCCCACGCCCATTCCGGCCTGCTCATGGCCATTCTCGCTGTATGCGCATCCGGCCAGCACGGCGGTGTCAGTGAAGGTGCCGTCGTGGTTGTTGCGCAGCAGCATGCTGGGTTGCGAGTCCACGGCGACATAGATATCCGGCCAGCCGTCGTTATCGAAATCGTACGAGACTGGCGTGATGGAATAACGCGGGCCGGGTTTGAGGATGCCGGACTTGACGGAGACGTCGGTAAACGTTCCGTCCCCGTTATTGTGATAGAGGACGTTGGTGTCGCCGGTGAGACCGCGAGGGCCGCACATTACCGGAATCCCTTTCCACTGGCAGACCGCGGGACCATTGGGGTCGGGAGTCTTTGTCGGATCAAGCTTTATGTAATTGCAAATGAAAAGATCGAGGCGTCCATCGCGGTCGTAGTCGAGCCAGGTGCAACCCGAGCCCCACCGGATTTGTTCGTCGTAGACACCGGCTTTGCGAGTTACCTCGGTAAAAGTCCCGTCGCCGTTATTGTGAAACAGGATGTTGTGTCCCCAGAAGCAGCAGAACAGGTCATCCCATCCGTCGTTGTCGTAGTCGCCAACGCAGACGCCGGTCTGCCATCCGGTGCGTGCCAGTCCCGATTTTTCGGTGACGTCGGTGAAGGTGCCGTCGCGGTTATTTTTGTACAGGTGGGACGTGGGAGCTTTTCCGGGCGGCCAGTGGACGTCGAGCTGAGTTCCGTTGGTGAGGTAGACATCCAGCCATCCGTCGTTGTCGTAGTCAAAAAAGGCTAGCCCGCTACCTTTCGCTTCGATGATGTAATTCTTGTGATCAGTGGCGCCCCAGACGTTGGGGGCAGTCAGGCCAGCTTCCTTGGCCACGTCTACGAACACGACAGAAGAAACAGCAGGGGTCGCAGCGGGAGCGGCTTGCAGCATGGCTGAGTCTTTCCATTTCCAGAGTGGAGTGGTCAGCGCGTCCAACAGAGTGCTGCCTAGGACTATGAGAGAGGAGCCGAGGAAATGGCGGCGTGGGAGATTCATAGAACTAGTTGCCAGTCTTCGGTTGTCAGTTGTCAGAATAGCTGGCCTGGCTGACGACTGGTCCGTTCTCTTCATCGGCTTGGTACCTTTGGGAAGGGGTGCGGCACGATTCCTGTGCCCTCTTTGACCGCGATAATCTGATCGACGGGTACGTTGATCAGATTATCTACCTGACCGCTGGGCCATGTGATTTCCAGAGACTCGATTTTGGTTCGCTTTCCCAGGCCGAACAGAATGCGGGGGTCGTTGGACGACATATAGCTCATGCCGCCCTTTGCCTGTTCGACGCGCACGAAGTCCGTGGAGGTCAGTTTCAGCGAAGCGCCGATGCCGTCTCGGTTGGAGCGGGTGCCGATCAGCAGGACTTCGAGCCAGTGATTGAAGTTTCCGCCATCGTTGCGCAGGAGTTCGGGGTAGTCGCCGCGATTGTTGATGGCGATGTCGGCATCGCCGTCGTTGTCGTAGTCGGCGGTGGCGAGGCCGCGGCCAGCGATGGGGCGCATGAAGTCAGGGCCTAGGGAATCTGAAACTTTGGCGAACTGGCCTTTGCCCAGGTTTCGGAACATCAGCAGCGGTTCTCTATATGATACTTCGCTGTGGTAGAGCTGAACGTTGTCCAGCATAGCGCCGTTCAGTTGAAGGATATCGATCCAGCCGTCGTTGTCATAGTCCACGAACTTCATGGAAACACCGCTCAGCAGGATGGCCTTGTTGCCGATACCGGAGCCATAAGTGTTGTCAGTGAAGGTGCCGTCGCGATTATTGTGGTAGAGACGGTTCAGTTCGAAATCAAGGTGAGTGATGTAGACGTCCTGCCAGCCGTCGCCGTCCACGTCTGCGGCGTCAATGCCCATTCCTGCTTCGTAGCGCCCGTCCTCGCTGGCTGCCATTCCGGAGACGAACGACACGTCCTCGAACTTTCCGTTGTGCTTGTTAATGAACAGAAAATTCGGCCAGGAATCATTGGCAATGGCGATGTCAGTCCAACCGTCATTGTTGAAGTCGGCCAGCACCACGCCCATGCCCTTGGACTCAGGTTTGCCAACGCCCGAGGCGTCGCTCACATCGGTGAAGGTGCCGTCGTGATTGTTGTGGTAGAGCTTGGTCTTCTGGCCTTTGTAATTGCCCGGATGGCAGTAGGAACGGTAACCGGGCCGGCGTTCGCCGCACCAGAGGTTGTTCTTAGGCAACCACTCGATGTAGTTGGTGACCAGCAGATCGAGCCAGCCGTCCTTGTCGTAATCGAACCATCCCGCGCTGGTTGACCATCCGCCTTCGTCGGCGACGCCGGCTTTGGCGGTGAGGTCGGTGAAGGTCCCGTTGCCGTTGTTGTGGTAAAGAATGGCGCTGTTATAGCCGGTCACGTAGAGATCGGGATAGCCATCATTGTCGAAGTCTCCAACGGCAACGCCTTGGCCGTAATGTCCCGCGCCGCCGACGCCGGCTTTTTCAGTGACGTCGGTAAATGTTCCGTCACCGTTGTTGTGGTAGAGCGCGCAGCGCAGGGGTTGAGGCGGCTTATAAATACCGGTGGCGGCAGACTGGACAAAGAAGAGATCCATCAGCCCGTCTTGGTCATAGTCGAGCCATGCCACCCCGGTGCCCATGGTTTCGAGATAGTACTTTTCGTCGGTGGCAGTGGCGTCCTGCAGAAAGGTTATTCCGGCGGCTTGGCGAACATCGGTGTAGCGGACCGGGATTCCGGGGTCAGGCGGTTTCTGAGCCTGGCCGGCAAAGGCCGGCAGGCTGACCGCGGTGGCGATGACAAAACTTAGTGCGAGGATTGCGCTGTACGCGGTTCCGAGAACCAGCCCCTTGTTTGCTTTCGATTCTTTCCCCATTCTCGGATGGCCCTTCCCGAGTTTTCTTTTGATCATTGTCGCCGGCCTCAGAGGGTGCGGTCGGCGAGCGACAGCGCGAGCTGAAGCAATTGTTGCCGGGCAGCCATAGACATCGGGGCCTCGGTCGAAGGTGTCGTTGCCGGAGCCCGTGACAAGACTTCTTCGATGCGATTCACATCAAGGCCGCCGGTATTGCTGCCTTTGAAGCGATTCAGCACTTCGCGGGCTTTTTCTATTTGTCCGGTCTGATAATAGAAGACGCCCAGCGTGGAATAGCTGCCGGGCCACTCGGGCAAAAGATCGACAGCGCGTTCGAGATGTTCGGCGGCCTGTCCGGTTTTACCTTGGAGAGCCGAGACAATTCCCAAGCCCCACAGAATTTTTCCGGAGCTGGGAATTCGGGCCAAGCCTTTCTGCAAAGTTTGCTCCGCACCGCTGACATCCCCGCTGCGAAGTTGGACCAAGGTGAGCGAGAGATAGTACTGGTCATTGTCAGGATTGCGGCTGATCGCGTTCCGGAAAATTTCTTCCGCCTTAGCAGTGTTGCCCAGATGGGCGTGGATGTCTCCGAGCAGAGCCAGGAAGGCGGCATCTTGCTGGCCGGGGGTCGAAACCTTGGAAGCGGCTTCGAGAGCCTGATCGTAGGTGCCTTTGCGGAAGTAGGCGTCGGCCAAATCGAATTTGACATCATCGGAATCAGGATTGGCTTGCAACGCTGTCTGGAAATGCTGGATAGCGTCGTTATACAAACGGTAGCGGGCGAGCAGCACGCCCACGCCGGTCTGAGTGCGGTAGTCGCCCGAGCTTATCTGGTCGAGCTGGGCGATGGTGCTTCGGGCGTCGTCACGCTTTCCGAGTTTCAGATAAGTTTCAGCGAGCAAGTAGAGGTCTTGCGGGCGGTCCGGATGTTTCTTGATCTGTTCCACCAGTTCAGTCTGATCGAGTTGAGTCCGGGCCTGAGGAGCAAGGTTGGAGCGGTTGTCGAGATACTCAAAAAGATGCTGATACGGATACGGACCAGGTGAAGAATCTTTGGAGAGGGTCTGGAAGACGCTCAAGTCCCTTTGCGCCGCCTCGGTCTGGTGTAGGCTCCGCTCGACCATGGCGAGCTTGTAGTATCCGGAAGCCGGATCGCGGCTTACTTTGACGTATCTTCTGAGCAGGGTTGCGGCTTCCTCAAATTTTTTGGCGGCGATTCGCAGATTGGCCAACTCGAGCAGCGCTTCGGAAAAATCCGGATTTGATTTCAGCGCTCGCTGAAACAGTTGTTCGGCGGCTGCCTGATTTCCCTGGCGCCCCTCGATGTAGCCCATGTTGAACAGGCAGGAAGCGTTGCGGGGGTCCAGCTTGAGACCTTCCTGGAAATATTTTCTGGCCTCGTCGAAGCGTCCGAGATGCCGGTACGAGAGGCCCAGAAACGCATAGGACCGTGCCGAGGGATCGAGATCGATCAATAGTTTGAACTCATCGATCGCCTTTTCCACCTTACCCGACATGAAATAACTCTCGCCCAGGGCAGCGTGAAGATCGGCGCGTTTCGGGGCGATTTTCAAACCTGATTCCAGCAGAGGGATTGCGTCTTCGAAGTAATTTTGGGACATGCTGACCCGGGACAGGAGGAAGATGATGTCCGTATCTTCGGGTGCCAGCTTGTGGGCGCGGGCCAACAAATCCAGAGCATCTACGGCTCGGGTCTGCTCGGAATAAACCTGCGCGAGCAAATAGAGGACTGCAGGGGAATCGGGCTTCAGTTTCAGCGCTCGATTCAAGGTCACCTCGGCTTTTGCGTAGTCGCCCGAGCGCAGATAGGTTTGTCCGAGGTTGAAGAGAATCTCGAATGTTTCAGGCTGCAGTGCGTTGGCCTTTTCCAGTTCACGCCGAGCCAGGTCGTAATGTTTGGCTGAGGCCAGCAACACACCGAGGGTGAAATGCAGTTGGACGTTGTCTTTGCTTTCGAGGGAAAGGTCTTTGGCGAGCTTTAAGCCTTCTGCTGTCCGTCCAGCCAGAAGATAAGCGCGAATCAAGTTGAAGCGAGTCGCGACATTCGACGGATGCACGCGCTGAAAGCTGACAATGGCTTCGGTTGGCAAGTTTCTGGCCATCAGGATGAGACCCAGGTTGTAGTTTCCATCGCTGTTGGCGGGATCAAGATGCAAGACTTTTCTGAACTCTTTCTCCGCGAGGTCGAGTCTTTCCTGGGCGACATACAGATTGCCGAGGTTGTTACAGGTTTTGGTCGAGTTCGGATCGATCTTAAGGGCGTGCTGGAATGCTTCCAGAGCGTCGGCATAGTCCTTCTCACTGCTGTAGACAATTCCGAGCAAGTTGTAACCTTCCACACTGGGATTCAGGTCGAGCTGTTCCTGAATCTTCTTTTTCGCTTCGTCGACCGAACCCTGTTGAAGCAGAGTTTCCGCTCCCAGAAAAGGGGACGGGTTTTTCGAGGATGAAACCGGTTTGGGCCTAGCGAGGCCGGCGTTGGAGGTGGCCTGCGGCGCGGCGTAGCCGGTGACAAGAAGGAATGTCAGCGCAAGGGTTCCGCGTAATGCTGGTCGACCGGCTAGAGCATTCTCCGAGTGCTGAAATGAGGCGCCAGTGAACATCTTCCAGTGTGCCTCCGTGGGCGCTCTGTCTGCAGATCTTCGAATAAAAGAGCCCCAAAGCTTCAATTTAGCATCTCCAGCGCCTGCTGAGCCACCTTGTGCTGAGGTTGCAGGTGGAGCAGCGCCTGTAAAACCTCTCTGGCTTTTTCTTTATCGTTAAGAATTGCGTAGAGGCGGGCCAGGTTGAGGTACGCCTGATCAAAGTTCGGGGCCACGCGGATGCAAGTCTTGAATTTGTCTTCTGCCCTGGAATAGTTTTTCTCGCGCACAAAAAGCACGCCCAGATTGTTGAGCGCATCGGGATAATCAGGCCGCAAGCTGGCGGCTCGTTCCAGGAATTGCGCAGCGCGGTCGAATTGGTCCTGGCGTGCGTAAAGCATTCCTAGGTTGTAGTTGACTTCGGGATTGTCCGGTTCGAGTTCGAGGGCGCGACTTAGAAATTTTTCCGCTTCCGCAGACCTTCCCTTCCGACGATAAAGGTTCCCGAGGTTTGCGAGCGCGATGGCATAGTCAGGGCGCAGCGCCAAGGACTGCATGAAGTTGCCGACGGCCTCATCCGCGTGACCTTCCTGGGCATCGAGCATTCCAAGATTGTTCCACGCTTCCGCGTAGTCTGGACGCAACTTCACCGTCTGCTCAAGATATCGACGCGCGTCGGCGAGAGCATTGCTTCGCAGATAAAGCGTTCCCAGGTTGTAGTGAGCTTCTGGATCGTCCGGCTTGGCAGAGATGACTTGCTTGAAGGACGCCTCGGCCTGATCGAGATAGCCGTGCTGGAAAAATGCCACTCCATAAGTAAAGTCGTTGCGCTGAAAGGTTTCCTCGTAGAGTCTTCCTCCCAGGGGCAGCGCTTTGCGAATGCGATCGGCGCGAGTGTGTGGGATTGATCGTAAGTCATCTCTCAGCATCGCCGTCAGCCGTTCCGAATTCAGGATGCCCTGGTAAACCTTGATGATCATGCCGTCCTGATCGATGAGGAAAGACGTCGGAAGAGCGAGATCCCGGCGGCGGTCGAACAGGTAGCGATAAACAATGTTGTAAACGCCGGCCACATCCTGGGTTGCGATCAGAGTGGGGAAAGAGAGCTTTTCTCTGGCCACGAACAATTGCACAGCGCCAGAATCGTGCAGGTTGTCATCGTTAACCCCATCCACATTAATACCCGCCACGAGAAGACCGCTGGAGACGAAGTCGGACTGGCGCCGCTGGAGAAGCCGCATCTGCTCAACGCAGGAGGGCGCAGCTGCTGTCCAAAAGTTGAGAAGCAAAAAGCCACCTCGAAACGAGCGCAGATTCCACATCTTGCCTGTGAGGTCTGGCAGGGAAAAATCCGGCGCGCTCAGGGGGTCGATCAGCCAGGTCTCGACCGACGATGGCAAAGGCTCCAGCTTTGAAGTCTCACCAGCTTGCGTATAAGAATGAGACGCAGCCGCGAAGGGCTGGGCGGCAAAATCCGCGGAACCTTCCTCGATCTCGATTCGCCGGTTGACAGGTAAATGCTCGAAGACCTGGGTTAGACCGCTGGGCCAGTGGACAGAGGCGCGGATGGTGCCCTCCACTTTTCCGACGCCAAAGAAAAGCTCCTTGCTGTGCTGGGATAGAAATCCGGACCCGGCCTGAAGATATTTGGTCTGGCGAAGAGGCGTCTGGCCATTCCGAGTCACTTCGACCGTGACCGCCGCCCCGATCGCATCACGATTACTTGTCTTTCCGCGCAGGCGGAAGGCGATGGAGGAGCCCAGGTCCTTCATCGCGTTGCGCAGAACGCGGAGCTGCGGAGCGTTCCGGTTCTTGAGGACTACTTCCAGACGGCCGTCGTGGTCCAGGTCGGCTAGTACAAACGCGCGGCTGTCGTCGGGAAAATCCAAACCGACCGTGCCCGAGACTTCAGAGAACGTGCCGTCGTGGTTGTTGGCGTAGAAAACGTTTCTCTCACGACCACTCCAGGAGGAGTCCGAACGGATGAGTTCATTGATGGCGTTCCATCCCCGCTCGTAGTTCAGCGCCGGAGTTGCATTGCGTGGTGATTTCGCTACCACCTGCCGCCAGAAGAAACTGGAAAGGTCGCTCGGGTCGGGCCCGGAAATATAGCCGTTGGCAATGTAGAGGTCGGTGTAGCCGTCGTGGTCAAAATCCCAGGCGTCGGAGGACCACGCCCAGCGCCCCATTTCGACGCCCGTTTGCGTGCTTACATTTTGGAATTTTCCGCTCTCCTGATTGCGGTACAGCGAGTTGCCATGTGCCTGCTGGCGGTAAAGTGCGCGGATGTCCTCGGGGTCTTTTTCATGAAAGGTGTTTTGTTCCGAGACGCGGATGCCGGCGGCAGACCACATGTTCGCAACATAAATATCCTGATTTCCGTCATTGTCGAAATCGAACCAGGATGCGCTCATCCCTGCGCCGGGTTCCTCGACGCATGCTTCGGTTGAGACCGAAGAAAAAGTTCCATCGCCCTGGTTGCGATAGAGATTGCTTCGGCCGAAGTCGTTGGCCACATAGAGGTCGGGCAAGCCATGAGACTTGTAGTCACCCCACTTCGATTCACCCCAGGCGCACGCGAAGCTGTAGCGGTCGTTGTCCGCATTCAAACCCGCAGCCTCTGTGCGATCCTCAAAGGTTGCGTTCCCCTGGTTGTGGAACAAGAAATTGGGCGGGCCGTTGCGGGCGTCGAAATACGGAACAGGATAGTGATATTGGTCCAGGCCCAGGTAGTAACTGTAGAGACAAAAATAAATGTCGAGCAGGCCGTCGTGGTCATAATCGGCGATGGCCGCGTGGGTGAAAGTTCCCTGGGGTGGGCGCGCGAACTTGAAGGCATCGCGCTTGAGCAGAAACTTTCCTTTCCCCTGGTTCAGGAAGAGCAGAGGACCGCTGGCGCAAACCACGAGAAGGTCTTGCATTCCCTTGTTCTCGAAATCCGCGAAGAGGGCGCAGGCCGTGTTGTCCAGCACGTCCACTCCGGATTGCTCCGTCACATCCTCGAAGGTTCCGTCGCCCCGATCGCGATAGAGGCGGTTGGGAAGCCCCGAGGGTTGGCAAACGTACAGATCGTCGAAGCCGTCGTTGTCGATGTCTCCCGCCGCCACGCCGTTGTTGCCATAGACATCGATCCCGCAGGCTCCGTCCAGAACGGTGCGCCAGTAGTCAACTCCACGGAGCATTTGATTTTTGTACGAGTCGGTATGGCCGAGAGCCTGGGAAGTAACGTCAATGAAGATGGGTTGACGCGCCCGGCTGACGATTTCCTCAGTCGCCTCCCATTTGAGAACTCGCCATGCGCCGGACTGATCGCGCGACCACCGGGTTCGCCACTGTCCAACGCGCTGTTCGCGCCCCATGTCCGAGCGCGAGCCGACAAAGTCATAGCGAATCGCAATGTTGACTGACGGCGAGGAGCCTGCGGTTTCCTTGATGCCGACAATTTCGAATTCAGCGGTTTCCACCTCCGAGATCCCAGCAAGGTAGGTCTTGATCTCTGCTAGAAAGCGTTCCCGGCCAGATTCGCCGCCAGTGATGACATTGGCCGCGAACCGTCGGCGAAAGACATCGATGCCATCCCCTGATCGCAATTTGATTTCCTGAACTGGAAGCAGGGAGGTGGCTTCGATGGAGGCATCCAGGAATTTGGCTACCACAGTGGGAGCGGGTGGTGTTGCCCTGATTCCCCGGCTCCATTCGTCGAGCAGCGGCATGATTTCAGACGTGTATTTCTCAGTGACGTACTCATCCGAGCCCGGGAGTACGAGGCGAAGAACATCATCCAGGGGAGACTTCGCGGGATAGTGCGGGGTGAGACGAAAATCAGCGAAGGGGAAGGGAGAGTTTTGATCCGCGGGAGCCGCCGGTAGAAAGGACCGGAAATGCGACCCAAGCATAGGCGCGGGAAGGAAAAGTACTGGCGCCCAGCGCATTCCTCGCAGGAAGGCTCGACGTGAAAACGTGCGGCGTGAAAACGGGCGACCTGAGAACAATGGGATCTTTGTTGTGGCGCGCCACTGAAGGACCTGTCAGTGATGGCCCAGCGTGCGCATGTTAGCACCGGGGGAGAGGTTAATCCAAATCGGGAAGTTCCCAGGGCAGCAAAATCAGCAGTTTTGATCAAAAAACCGGAGCCAAGGACTACGCGAGAGGGTGCATCCGGTTTACTAGTAGAAAGATATTAGTTTGTTCTTGACAAGATCTCAGAGCCTGGACTAAAGTCGTCCCGGTTTTAATGTACACGTTTACATTAAAAACTGGGGAACCGTTTAACGCTCAGCCGTGGAGCTTGGGAGGGACGTCATGATACGAGAGTCCGTTTCGTCTTGGATCCTGCAAACATCGTTGGCGATTGCCGCCACTATTCTGCTGTTGAGCTCCAGTCTGGTCCTTGCCCAGGTGGACACAGGGAGCATCCTGGGGACGGTCACAGACGCTTCCGGTGCGGTGATTGGCGGCGGAACCGTCACACTGACGAACGAAGGCACGAGCGCCTCTCTCTCGACCACGGTAGGATCGGACGGAGGGTACAAATTCACGCCCGTCCGCATAGGGAGCTACCGAGTCACCGCTACCTCCCAGGGCTTCCAGACCACTGAGCAGCGCAACGTCGCGGTGAACGTGGGCGCGTCGGTGGTGGTTAATTTCACGCTCAAGCCAGGCCAAGTGACGGAGACGGTGGAGGTAACGACCACCACGCCGGTACTCGAAACTCAGGACGCTTCCGTCGGCCAAGTGGTCAACTCGCGCAACGTGAACAACCTTCCCCTGAACGGCAGAAACTTCACCTTTCTGGCCCAGTTGGCTGCAGGCGTGAACTCGCCTAATTCGGACACGCGAGGCAACGCCGCGAGCGGCGCTTTTGCCGCCAACGGTTCGCGGCCGGCACAGAACAACTACCTGCTGGACGGAATCGACAACAACTCGGACACAGTGGATTTTCTTAACGGCACGAACTTTGTAGTGCTTCCTCCAGTCGATGCGATTCAGGAATTCAAAGTGCAAACCACGGACTTCAGCGCCGAATATGGACGCTCCGGAGCCGCGGTTCTCAATGCCACGATCAAATCCGGCACCAACAGCTTCCACGGCGCCGGCTGGGAATTTTTCCGGAACGATAAGCTGGATGCCGCCGACTATTTTGAACGCGTCGGCAACACCACGAAAAAAGGCGAACTTCGGCTGAACCAGTTCGGCGTGGCCATCGGCGGGCCGGTGATCAAGAACAAGGTCTTCTTCTTCGGAGATTATGAAGGACTGCGCCGCCGGCAGGGATCACCCCACACAGGGAGCGTGCCGACTGCCTTGGAGCGAAGCAGTGGTTACACCAACTTCCAAGAGATCATTACGGGGCAAACGGGCACGCAAACAGACCTCCTCGGTCGAACCATGCCTACGGGGACGATTCTGGATCCCGCGACTACGCGTGCCGTGGCGGGAGGGTTTGTTCGCGATCCTTTCGGTACCTGCCCGGCCAGCACGACCACCTACACACTTGCTGCCTGTAACCTGAACATCCTTCCCGCCGGGCGGCTGGACGCGAACGCCATCAAATTGCTGAACCTCTATCCAGCGCCAATCAACGGGGCACTGTCGTCGAACTTCACGGCTTCGCCGGCCATCAGCGAAAACCGCAACGCCTTTGACACCCGGGTGGATCTCAACATCAGCGACAAGAATCAGATCTTCTACCGCTTCAGCTACGTGGACGATCCGCAATTCATACCCGGCATTTTTGGGGGCGTAGCGGATGGCGGCGGCTTCCAAGAGGGCCCTCAAACCGCCCTAGCTCAGCAGAGTGCGCTCGCCTGGACACATGTGTTTTCTCCAACCCTTGTTAACGTTGCACGGGCCGGGTTGAACTACCTGCACACCACCCGCGTTTCGCCGTCGGCCAACGATCTTAGCGATCTGCCCGGAAAGTTTGGCATTACGGGCATACCGCAGGACCACGAGAATGGCGGGCTTCCCGCGTTCGGAATCCAGGGCCTACAGACACTGGGTAGCAATGCCTTCCTGCCATCGGATGAAGTCAGCTCTACCTTCCAGGTGACCGACGATTTCACTAAGATTTACGGCAAACATACGTTCAAGATGGGTTTCGAGTTCCAGCACGTCAAGTTCTCGACCCTGCAGCCACCGTGGTCGCGCGGACAATTCAACTTCGACGGTGTGTATACCAATATTCCAGGCGCGGGCGTCTCAGCGGAGAACACGGGCATAGCGCAATTCTTGCTGACCCCGATCGCCTCGACCGTCGGAGGACCTGACTTCGTTGGGGGGCCCGGGGTTCAGGGAGGCGGCAACGCTGTATTTGTCTCTAACATCTCTCTGACCGACAATGGGAAGAACTATTACGGCAGCTACGTCCAAGACGACTGGAAAGTCACTCCGAAACTGACCGTCAACCTCGGTTTGCGCTGGGATTTCTTCGGGCTGGTGTTTGAGCATCACGCAGCCCAGGCTAACTTTGTTCCGAGCGGGCCTCCGACAGGTAGTCCGTTATATCTTCTTCCGCAGGGAGCGAACGCTGCGAACCTCTCCACTAGCTTTACCACCTTACTGGCCCAGGATGGCATAGGGCTCGTGATCGGTAACAAGTACGGTAAAGGACTGGGAAGGTCGCAAAAGGATAATTTTGCGCCCCGTTTCGGGTTTGCCTACCAGGTCACACCCAAGCTGGTTGCCCGCGGCGGGTTTGGTCTCTTCTTCAATGGCTTTGAAAACCGTGGATTCTCGCCGAACCTGGGAGAGAACTATCCTTTCCAGTTTAACTTCCAGTTCGCCCCGGCTAATGACAATACGCCGATCACATATGCGGGGTGCACCAGTCCATCGGCGACTCCGATTGGAAGTGCCACGCTGGAGACTGGATTTTCCTGTACTCCGCTTAGTCCTACTCTGGTCAACGCCAAGGGCTTGGCATTGCGCGGAATTCAATTCGATTACACCACCCCCTACTCTATGGGTGGCAACTTCACCCTGCAATATCAGTTGACTCCCTCGATGTCGCTGCAGGCCGGCTACGTGACCTCGCTAGGGCGCCATTTGGAGGTGTTCCCGAATTCCAACAACGTGACCCAAATCTTGCCGGCGGGTGCAAAGCAAGTGATTCCGTTCCCGGATTTCGGGCAAGGTTCCAGTTATGCGATAACGGAAGGCGCCAGTCACTACCATGGCCTTCAGGTCAAGCTCGAAAAGCACTTCGCGGCTGGTTTGAATTTCCTGGGGACATACACATGGTCCCAAGTGCGCTCGGACGCGATCGACTTACTCAATAACAATCGGAATGGCCAAGGCTACCGTGCGCCGGACGTTCCAGGATTCGGAATCAACGGTGATTATGGCTTGGCGGATTTCGATATTCGGAACGTTATCCACTTCAGCGGTGGGTACGAACTTCCCTTCGGGAAGGGCAAGCACTTCATGTCCGAGGGGGGGCTAGCGAACGCTGTAGCTGGAGGCTGGAGCATCAACTGGGCCGCCACACTGCAGGGAGGCCAACCGTTCGCCATTCCCTGTCCGACGTCCACAACCGCAGGGACAACTTGCCGTGCTATCGTTACTGGAGACCCGTACGCAGGGCCTCACAACGTGACCCAGTTCCTTAACCCGGGAGCGTTCAACCAGCCTTGTGTGTTGGGCGCACCCACCACTACGCCAACAGGATGTGTTCCTTTGTCGGGCATTGGCGCCTTGGGCGGCGACCCGACGCAGGTTGCCGGGCCGGGATTTCATAGGCTGGATTTTTCGCTATTCAAAGACTTCCAGCTCTCGGAGCGCTTCAAGTTGCAGTTCCGTTCGGAGTTCTTCAATATTCTCAACCATCCGAACTTCAACGCTCCCGGGTTTGGCGGGAACGGCGTTGTGGCTATCGGTGGCGCCGTCAACTACACCAGTTCAAACTTTGGCAGGATCGGGTCTACTCGCGATGCTCCCTACGATCCGAGACAGATCCAGTTCGCTCTGAAGCTTTATTTCTAGTTGCGTCATGAGCAAAACTGGGCATCCCAATTGGCTGTCCAGTTTGTCTAACTATACGGCTGATGAAGGGAAGGCCCCTCGAACCGGCTTGCATGGAGCAGGACTCAAACCACCTACCGCTGCTGCGCCCTAAGGGACGTGGCGGTGAGCGGAGTAGGAAAACACCGGGAAGCGAAATTCGGGTCAGGTGACTTCTAGGGAGAGGAACGCAAGTGAACCACTGCCGTGTCGAAAAGAGCGAGACGATGTCAAAACCAGAGTAGTCAGAAGATTCTGGGACTAGCTCCGGCGGTACCTGCTTACGGACGGAGCGGCATCCGGCAAACACGTGGCCTGAACCTAGAAGAGGCGGTCGTATGGAACATGAGCACCTTGGCGTCGATGGTAACGGAGAAGCCACAAGTGGACTGAACCACGAGGGCGAGAGTACGGATGCGATGCTGAGGGACGGACTGCCTAGTAGTAGTGCTGAAGCGGAGTAATGTCCGTGGAGCGAAGCGGGCAGGCCATTTTGACGGAGGGCGGCAGCCCTCATCAGATGGCACGAGCCGGATGAATCGAGAGGTTCAAGTCCGGAATTCTGTGAGGGGCTCGGGGTGAAATTCCCCGGGCCAACTCGGCGCTAGCGTAACATTCCTCCAGAAGGCGCTTCACCTGAAGCGCCCTTCAGGAGGCCCTCCCCTAACCCTTGGTGCCCACCTGTCGCGGTGCGGTGCTAACATACGAGCCGTGATCATCAGACACCGGGTACTGTGGTTTGTCTTGCTGTCTCTCCTGGCATGCCTGCCGGTGGCAGCAGCCGGCGGTGATCAGAGCCAGGGTCCGGATCGTCGGGGCCTGGATCGCGAGTTTCAGGCTGCCGTAGCCCAGTATGACTCGGGGCAGTATGCGGAGGCTGCTGTGCGCCTCGAACGTCTTCTGCGACAGGTTCCGGAGAGCTTTGAAGTTCACGAGCTGCTGGGATTGGTCTATTCCGGGCAGTCGGAGGACGCCAAGGCCAATCCTCACTTCGAGAAGGCGGTACGCCTTAAGCCGGACTCCGCGGCCGCCAGAACCAACCTGGCTGGGAATCTTGCGCGGCTGGGGAAGCAAGACCTGGCCGAGGTGCAGTTCAAGAAAGCGGTCGAACTCGAGCCCCGAAATTTTGACGCCAACCACAACCTCGGCGAATCTTATGTCCGGTCGGGAAAGGTCGCGAAGGCTGCGCCTTTTCTGGAACAGGCCCAGCGAATCGATCCTTCTTCCTACGACAACGGCTACGATTTGGCCTTGGCTTACGTTCTGACCGGACGGCGGGCAGACGCGCGGCAACTGGTCGATCACCTTTTGAAGGTAAAAAATACGGCGGAACTACACAACCTGCTGGGCGAGATCGAAGAAAAAGACGGAAAATTCGTGGCCGCGGCGAATGAATTCGAAATCGCGGCGCACGTCGACCCCAGCGAGAGCAACCTGTTCGATTGGGGAAGCGAGCTCCTTCTACACCGCACGCTCGGACCCGCCGTAGAGGTCTTTCAACAGGCCAGCGAGCGCTACCCCAAGTCAGCCCGGCTGGTGATCGGCCTCGGCATGGCTCTGTACGCGCGCGGTAACTACGACGATGCGGTCAAGTCCCTGTTGAGGGGTACTGATCTGAACCCTTCCGATCCCGATTGCTACCTCTTTCTCTCCAAGGCATACAACATTTCACCTGGCCAGGCAGATGAGGTGATCGAGCGATTCCGGCGTTTTGCGCAATTGCAGCCACGTAACGCACGGGCCCACTTCTACTACGCCATGAGTTTGTGGAAAGGGAAGCGGGCGGAGGATCCTGGCCTGGATCTCCATCAGATCGAAGCGTTGCTGAAAACGTCGCTGGCGCTGGATCCCAAGTCGGCTGAGGCACACCTGCAGCTGGGGAATCTCTACTCTGACCAGAATAAATATGCCGAGTCAATTCCGGAGTATGAGCGTGCCCTCGAGTTTAGCCCAGACCTGGCGGACATCCATTACCGGCTAGGGCAGGCTTACGTTCACACCGGCCAGAAAGACCGGGCACAGCAACAATTTCAGGTATACCAGCAACTTCGGGCCGAGCACCTGGCTGAGATCGACAAGCAGCGGGCTGACATTCGACAGTTTGTGTATTCGGCGAAAGATGGCCCGTCCGCCAAGTGATCGGTTTAATGTAGGCGCGAGCGTCCACGCTCGCGCGGAAGTGAAGACGAACCAGGACACGCGTAGCTCCCGCAGGAGCGAGGACGCTCGCGCCTACATAAGGAACAAATGGCATCGCACTTTTCATCGTTGTCTGCTAGAACTCGGCCGGCTGCCGCAGCCTCGGGTCCTCGCGAAGTAGCGCGGCAGCTTGCCTGCAACCGCCGCGATTTCTTGCGGAACGCCGCAGGGCTGGCCCTGGGGGGCGCGATGCTGGGTCCAAGCGCGATGGCTCGGGCCCTGGCACCACGCAAGAAGCGCAAGGTAGTGGTTATTACCTTTGGCGGTGGAGCGCGGGACCAGGAGACGTTTGCTCCGGAAGGACAGGAGAACATTCCGCACCTGATGCGGGAGCTCATCCCTCAGTCGGCTTTCTTCACCCAGGTGGTCAATCGCGGGATCCTCGGCCACTACGTGGCCACCGCCAGCCTGGTCACCGGAGTTTACGAGACCTTCAATAACTTTGCCGCAGTTCCTCCGGAGCACCCGACAGTGTTCGAATACTTCCGCAAAGACCTACGGCGCCCGAGCTCGGATGCGTGGGTTGTGGCTCCCAGCAACGGTTTCAACCGGATTGGCGAGAGCAACCATCCTTCCTATGGCGGAGGATCGGGTGCAACCGTGATTCTGCCGAAGCACCTGCTGTCGGCGGCCATGTCGGGAGCGACCAGCGACGTCGACCATCTGCTGCGGGACAACTACGAGACGCCGTTCTACGCGCCCGAGCTCGGCGGCCGCGAATTTGAATTGCAACAGCTGGAAATGTTGCTGAAGCTTTCCGTGGACGACTTCAAAGCCCATGCACGGACGCTGTCGAGCCCGGACGAGCTCTCCGTGTATATCGCGCGTCAACTAATGCGTCAGGTGGCGCCCAGCCTGCTGTGGATCACCATGCACGATATCGATATCGCGCATGCGGGTGCCTATTCGCTTTACATCGAGGGCATCCGGCGCACCGATCGTCTGTGCGCGGAACTGTGGCAGGCGATCCAGACCGAGCCCGAATACGCCAGCCACACAACGCTCTTCATCCTGCCGGACTTTGGGCGGGATTCGGACGACGATTCCGGGGGCAACGGATTTCAGCATCATCGCACCGGAGATGTTATTTCCCGGACCACCTGGATGATGGCGCTGGGCGCGGGTGTGCGCCCGGGTGTGGTTTTTGACCGTGCTATGGAGTCTACCGACCTGGTGCCGACCATCGGCTCGATGCTGGATTTTTCCGCTTCGTTAGCGCAAGGCAAGGCGATACCGGAGCTGTTGTAACGCTTATGCTTCCAAGCGACCTCAAGCCGGAGCAGTTCAATAGCTATCCGCCCGCGGCCAGAAAGCTGGTCACGGGATACGTTGGAGCTCTGCAACGGTCCCCCCTAAGCTTTGTCCCCAGCTTGCTGCGAGAGGTAATCGAGTACGACTTCAAATTTCCTCCGGAGCGAAAGGCCATAGAGAAAGAACTTGAGAATCTGAACTCTCTTTCACCGGAGCAAATGAAGGAATGGTTCCAGGAATTCGCCGAGATAAGGGTGTCCACGAAGCTCGAGAACATTGACTGGGTAAACTCACCCGGCCTTTTTGTCGAACAACTGTCGGCGCACCTTTGGGCCACCCATCAACTGGACGCCTTTCGCAAGGCGGCGATGAATTACGCGAGCCGGCTGCAAGCCGTAGCGGCGCCAGAGTCGCTTCCTGTGGCACGCCTCGGGATTGCCGTCATCGGGCAGGGCGCAGCTACACACGACGAACCTCTCTTTCGCAAACTCCGCGCCCACGGCGGATATTTCAGCCGGGTCAATCCGGAGAATGGACTGGAGACACTGCTGAACGCGGTTGCCGCCCGAGCCAAGGCTCATCCCATTCCCTACGGTCACTGGTACATCGACGGAGGTCGGGAGGCGAATCACGATTCTGCGCTCACCTGTGTTTCGTACAACGCCCTGGAGCCCGCACGCGCGATCCTGTTGCGCAAGATGAGCGGGGAGATCGGAAAGGCCGGAATGGGACCGGAGATGCTGCGTACACTGCTGGCGCAGATGCGTCCGGCGGACCTCGGCATGGGCAAAGCAGAAGATGAGTTGCTCGAACGCTTCCAGGTCAAGCTGCTGACCGAGGGATCGGGAACGCAGATTTTCAGCACCACGTTCGCGCAATGGGCGGCACGCGAGACCTTGCGCCGGGCCCAGCCACTCACTTTGCTCGTGCGCTTCGCCCCGCGACAGCGGCAGCGGCCCATGAACGAATTGCTGTCCGGCCTTCGGCCCAATGCCGACCTCGATCCAGCGGGCTCCCTGGTGGATGCCGACATGGGTTCCTATTACACGTACCTGAACCAGCAGAGACTCGCGGGCGCAGAGAAATCTTCTTTCCTCGTGTGGTTCGAGGGCCACAATGAAGCGCTCGCCATCGGCCCCGCGATGCCGAGGGGGACGCAATCGTCCAGTCCGACTGATCTCAAGCAATTGCTCACCTGGGTGAGCTAAGGTCCGTTGTGGGACGGACACTCTTGTCCGTCGCCTTTGAAGTTGTTTCCTGCTTGTCAATATCTTGAGCATTCAACATCAAAGTCAAAAGCGGCGGACAAGAGTGTCCGCCCCAAACACTACTTCGACAGGACGGCTACGCCATAGACGGGAAGCTTGACCGATTGTTTCGATCCGCCTTCAAGCACGTCATTCATAGTGGAAGGAAGTGAAACGGTCTGCTCAGCCTTCGAGAGGTTAACCAGAATGTATATCGCACCGTGGTCGCCGTAGCGCGGATACACTTCAACTCCGTCCGGAACCGTGCCCAGCGCGGGTTTCACGCCGCTCGCGTCAGCCATCCATTTCGCGGCTGCAGTCATGGCGGAGCCATCGAGCCAGGCGCCGATGTAGGTGATCCGGCCTTTGCCCACTTTGCGAGTGATGGCTGCCGGCTTGCCGTCGAGCCATCCGTTGCTCTTACCGTAAGTTTCGAGGACTTCGGTGTCTTTACCATTCGCACTTAACAACTCGGCCCACAGCTTGCTTTGTCCGGAGCCGAACCGTCCTTCGATCACTACCGGATCAATCAGCGCGTAGTATTGCTCAACTCGACCACCCAGAAGATCTGCCAACGGGCCGGGCTGGCGTTGCGGCTGCAGGCCGTTGTCCTCATCTTTCATCGCAGAGCGCTGGCCCAGCACCAGGTGTCCACCCTGACGGACATACTCGATGAGATTCTTAGCGGCTGCGTCTGAAAGCACATTCAGTCCCGGGGCGACGACAAGTTTGTATTGGCTCAGGGGAGCGACGGGCTCGACCACATCAATGGACTGACTGACCGCGCGTAGCGGTCCGTAGTAGCTCACGAGTTCGTCGATGGGATCGTAATTCTTGTTGTGATGCTGCCAGTCGATGGCCCAGCGGCTGTCATAGGAATGCAGCATCGCAACTTCGGATTTCACCGACGTTCTCGCCAGCGCAGGGCCGGCCTCGGCAAATTCCCGGCCGATTTGCTGGGCTTCGGCATACAAAGGAACGGGCGTGCCGTCCGCTCCCAGCAGCGTGCCGTGGTATTCCTCCTGGCCATTCAGGGCGCTGCGCCATTGCCAATAACTCACGACGTCAGCGCCATGTCCGACGGCGTGCCAGGCCATGGCCCGCACCTCTCCTTTATCGAGCGAGTTGTTGATGGGCGCCCAGTTTACCGAGCCCGGCTGGGTCTCCATGACCCAGAAATTCTTGCTTTTGAATCCGCGAGTCAGGTCGTGAGCAAAACCGTTCTTGGCGGGGTTGAGGTGGCCTTGTCCGACGTAGTCATCCCATGCGGCAAGGTCGAGATCCTTTTCGACAACGTAGTGATCGAAACCGTCATACCAGCCCATGGTGTTCGTGGTGATGAACTGCTTGGGATCGGAATTGGCCCGAATGACCTCCAACTGGTTCTTCTGATAGCTGCGCCAGGTGTCGCTGACAAACCGTTTCCAGCTGAGCAACAGCCCGGGATTGCCGTATTTCGTCTGGATCGGAATCTGGTCCCACGCAAAAATAGTTTCGCTCCAGTAGGCGGTGGTCCAACGCGTATTCAGATTGTCGAGCGTGCCGTAACGCGCCTTGAGCCATTGCTGGAATTGCGCCTTGGTATCGGGGTCGAACGAGATATCGGAATATTCATTGTCGATTTGCCAGCCCAGTACGGAAGGATTGTGACCGAAACGCTTGGCTAGCTGTTCGGCGATCTTGCGTGCCAGTTCGCGGTATCTTCCATTGGCAAAGTTGAACTGCTGACGATTTCCGTGCTCGGCGCGGTGACCCTCTTCATCGACGCGCAGCGTCTCGGGATATTTTTGCGTCAGCCACGCCGGCGGGGCCGCTGTAGGAGTGCCAATCACGCTGTAGATGCCGTGTTTCGAGGCAGCAGTCACCGCCCGATCCAGCCAGTCCAGATCGTATTGACCGTCGCTCGGCTCCGTGCGGCTCCAGGCAAATTCGCCGACGCGCACCATGCGAATCCCCGCTTGCTGCATTAGCGTAAGGTCAGCGTCCCAGCGTGACTCGGGCCATTGTTCCGGGTACCAGGCAGTTCCCAGCATGATGGGCGGCGGAGGAGGCGTCTGTGCGCGGAGAGTGGTTGCCAGCAGAATAATGGCGGCAACAGCGGGCCAGATGGCGAACTTCAACCTCTGAAACGCCCGAACGTTATCCATGGGATGCTCCTGATTAAGAGGATGAACAATCAGCGGCGGTCTGGTTCAGACCTTGGTTCCACGCCTGCCTAAGAAGAGCATTAGCGCGCCAAACAGCAGCATGACAATTCCCCACTCGAGATTAACGTTGACGCCGAGCGAGCGTGCGTAAATCGCTTTGTCGCTCAAGGCGCCAAAGGCGATGAGCAGCACACCAAAAATGGTGAAAAGAAAGCCAATTGGCAGTCGAATGTCGAGTCCCATCTTTTCTCCTATCGGAAAACAATATTCAGTAAAGCGGTGGCCGCCAGCACCGCGACTGCGAGCACCGCGGGCCGTTGATACCAGCTCAAGCCGTGCTGCGTGGGGCGTTCGGTGAGCGAATACACCAGGCCGACCAGTTCCTTTTCTTCGTGCGCGCGGGTCAGCAGGCTCACAACGATCGTGACCACGAAGCAAGTTGTCCAGGCGTAAATCGCGGTCCAGAAATTCTGCGCCATTTCACTCGGATAAACGTGCGTGGCGGCGATCCATCCGCCTTTTACGCCCGGCACGCCACCCTGCGGCAAAGTCAGCGCGTGGTGGAGTGCGGCCGCTATGGTGCCTCCAAGCAATCCGGTGAAGGCGCCGTGGCCGGTGGTTCGCTTCCAGAACATGCCCAGCAGGAAAGTCGCGAACAGTGGGGCATTCACAAAAGCGAACACCAGTTGCAGCATGTCCATGATGTTGTTGAACCGCGTCGCCATATAGGCCGTCGCTACCGACAGCGCGATGCCGAAGATAGTGGCCATGCGGCCCATCCAGAGGTAGTGCTCATCGCTGGCTTTCTTGTTGATGTACGACTGGTAGATGTCATACGTCCACACCGTGTTGAATGCGGTCACGTTGCCTGCCATACCCGACATGAAACTGGCCAGCAGCGCGGTGAGACCCAGGCCGAGAATTCCAGTGGGGAAGTAATGCAAGAGCATGTTAGGAGTGGCCAGGTCGTAGTCGAGCTCTATCGTTCCATCTTTGTCGCGAATGGGCTGGCCCGAGGCGCTCATCTTCGCCGGAATCAATCCTCGACCCTCGGCTTGGCCCTGGATAGTGGTGGGCGCGCCCGCCAGATGTGCCAGATTCTGCGTGGGCAGCGCAATCGCAATCAATCCCGGCAGAATAACCAGGAAAGGAAAAAGCATCTTGGGAAAAGCTGCGATGAGCGGGGTGCAGCGGGCGGAATTCATGGAATTGGCCGCCATGGCGCGCTGGATCACAAGAAAATCCGTGCACCAGTATCCAAACGACAGCACGAAACCCAACCCCATCGTCAGGCCAAACCATTCCACGCCAAGACGGTTGGTGTGCGGATTACTCATGCCCAGCCAGGAGTGCGTGTAACTGGGATCAAGATTGGCTTTCAGGCCTTGCCATCCTCCGATGTTTTTCAGGCCCAGCCAGACCAGCGGAAGGAATCCGGCGACGATCAGAAAAAACTGGACCACCTCGTTGTAGATCGCACTGGTCAGCCCTCCGAGCAGGATGTACCCCAAAACCACAAGGGCCGAAATCACGAGAGAGAAGTGAAATATCCAAGCTTGGGGCAGTCCCAACCAGGCAAAAGGCGAGTCGAAGATGTGCAGAATCTGAATCAGCTTCGCCATGGCGTACATAGAGATGCCGGAGGAAAACAGGGTCATGATGGCGAACGAAACTGCGTTCAGTCCGCGGGTCTTCTCATCAAAACGGAGGCGGAGATATTCGGGCACGGAACGCGCGCGCGAGCCGTAGTAGAAAGGCATCATGAACACGCCGACGAAGACCATCGCCGGAATCGCGCCGATCCAGTAAAAATGGCTGGTGGAGATCCCATATTTCGCGCCGGAAGCGCCCATGCCAATCACTTCCTGCGCGCCCAGATTCGCGGAAAGGAAGGCCAAGCCAGCCACCCAGGCTGGAATGGAGCGTCCCGCGAGAAAGAAGTCGGTGCTGGTCTTTACGTAGCGCTTCAGCACCGCGCCGATTCCGAGCACGAAGACGAAATACACGATCATGATGGTCCAATCGATGGTTCTCAACATGAATTAGTTCTCCTTCGTGGCCTTGCCAGGGGCTCAGCGCGGTGTAAACGATTACAGCCTTGCCTTTGGTTTGTCAACGCATTTTGCACACCAGAAGCCTTTGGCAGGCGCCTGATATATGGCGTTGGACCGTGACACTTGGTGCTAACATTTCGAATGAGTTTATGAATCGCCGAAGATGGATCGCAGTCGTTGTCTTTTGGATTCTGTTTGTTGCGTCCATTGGCTTGGATCCCTACTCTCCATACTATCCATGGCTGCGTGTCGCGTGGACCGTCCTGGGGATAGGATTGTTGGTTGTTGGTTCGATTTACTCCGTGGTTGAGACGTTTCGTCGCGGATACCGAACAGGCGAGTTTTCCTATTACCGCGGTGTCCCTCGCTTCCTGTGGTCGATCGTGCCGGATGACGAAGAGTACGAAAAGCGCACCTCAAAGTCCAAACAAATGCCCAGTCCTGACTCGAAGGGCTAATTCAGTTCCTACTGCTTGTCGCTCAGTGATTTCAAGTGTGCCGCTGCGCTTTCCGGAGTGATGTCGCGTTGCGGCATCCCCAGCATTTCAAATCCCACCATGAATTTTCGAATAGTCGCAGAGCGCAGAAGCGGAGGATAGAAGTGCGCATGGAAGTGCCATTCATGATGCGGCAAGCCGTCAGTGGGCGATTGATGAAACCCCATGGAATAGGGAAATGGGACATCGAAAACCTTGTCATAGGTTGACGTCACTTGCTGCAGCAACTGGGCCAACAGGACGACCTCCGACTCGGTGAATTCGGGGAAGGCCCCCAGATGGCGGCGACTGCAAACCAGAATTTCGAACGGCCAGACCGCCCAGAAGGGCACCAGGGCGACAAAACCCTCGTTGTGGCAAACCAGGCGAATCTGCTGCTGGTCCTCCAGACGGACGTATTCACACAGTAAGCAATTGTTATGTCTGTCGAGATGGTTGACCTGGCCTACCAACTCCTTTCCGGGGATGTCTGGAATCGAATGGGTCGCCCATATCTGGCAGTGGGGATGAGGGTTACTGGCGCCCATCATCGAGCCGCGATTTTCGAAAATTTGCACGTGATTGATCTGCGGCAATTGCGCCAGTTCCTGGAATTGGGCGGCCCAGGTCTGGATCACACTTTCAATCTCTTTCGGCGACATGGTGGCCAGGGTGAGGTCGTGGCGCGGGGAGAAGCAGATGACCCGACAAAGTCCAGGCTCGCCTTCCGCGACCAGCAAGCCGCGGTTTTCCAGATCGAGGCGGTCGTCGCGAGCGCCCGGCTTGAGCGCGGCAAAGTCGTTGTCAAAAACGAATGTACCGGGGTAGCGCGGATTGACCACCCCACCCGCACGGGGATTCCCGGGACACAGATAACAGGTGGGGTCATACTTGGGCTCGTGTTTGGCCGTTATTTTTTCGACCTGCCCCTGCCAGGGCCGTCCGGCGCGATGCGGGGATACCAGCACCCACTCGTTGGTGAGAGGGTTCAGTCTGCGGTGTGGATCTTCAGTAAGGTTCAATAACTTGCCTCCGCCCCTTGGGTTACAATGTACGCGAAAGCCTTACAAGTTCGAGACCACGTTCACAAGATGTTAATTTGACAGGAGATTTTTGGCGGCCTATTGTGACATCCTGTAAGCGATTACATATGTGTATTTTATACTCCCAACTCAGATTGCACGTCTCATATTTGGCTTGATCCTCGTCACGTTTCAGACCATATGAAGTCGGCAGAATTGACGCAACATTTCGAGCACCTCTTCGGGTCGCAGCCCCGGGTGTTTTCCGCCCCGGGCCGGGTCAATTTGCTGGGCGAGCATACCGACTACAACGATGGCTTTGTCATGCCTTGCGCCATCGGGTTTTCCACCCGGGTCGCCATTTCTCCGCGCCCCGACCGCAAACTGGTCATACGATCGGAAGAATTCTCGGAGCAGCTTGAGTTCGATCTGGAAAACCTGCCCAGCCGGGGCAAAGGCGTATGGTCGGACTACGTTCTGGGTATTGCCGTAATGCTCGGAGAGATCGGGCATCCGACGCCGGGCGCTAGTTTGCTGGTTCGTGGTGAAGTGCCCATCGGTGCCGGCCTCAGTTCCTCGGCTGCCATCGAAGTGGCCAGCGCGCTTGCCCTCATGAGCCTGAACGGCGCACGGCTTTCGCTGCCCGAAGTCGCCAAGCTGTGCCAGAGAGCGGAGAATGTATTCATTGGCGCGCGGGTCGGCATCATGGACCAGTTCGTCTCCTGTCTCGGCAAAGCCGGACACGCACTGCTGCTGGACTGCCGCTCCCTTGAGTTCAAGTTGATTCCAATTCCAGAGAACGTTCGCCTTGTGATCTGCAACACCATGGTGAAACACGATCACGCCAGTGGCGCCTACAATCGCCGCCGCGAAGAGTGCGATGAAGGAGTGAAGATCCTGACCCAGTGGTATCCCAAGGCGCGTGCTCTGAGAGATATTTCCCTGGCACAGCTCGAGCAGCACACCGCCGAGCTTCCCCCGACGGTCTACAAGCGCTGTCTCCACGTCGTGACGGA
>Ga0207100_1012_pt1 | contig 52171 bp, 65 predicted proteins | sample Alteio_BWMinHeat_82_FD_153520 | JGI IMG/M metagenome (GOLD analysis project Ga0207100, IMG submission 153520) | Enriched cells from forest soil in Barre Woods Harvard Forest LTER site, Petersham, Massachusetts, United States -... | ecosystem: Environmental > Terrestrial > Soil > Temperate forest >...
GCGGCTTCGTAATTCTGGCGAGCTTCGGCGTCCTTGCCTTTGTTGTATAACGACTTGGCGCTATCGGCAGCGATAGGCAAGGTCACCGCCAGGACAAGCAATGTGATTGCTGCCGGGCGAATCAGGCGTGTCTTCACTGGTCCCTCGCAGGCAGTCTTCCCTCGGGGATCGGCCAAAAACCCCGGGCTAGGCCGCTGAAAATGCGCTGATTTGAGAAGTAAGCTGGCTGATTATAGCATCGGCTCTCAGCCGTGGAAGTGACTGCTCTGGTAGCAGTTACTCATTAGGATTAGTCCCAACGGCGTTACCCGTTTTGGGCCCGTACGTCCCCGCTGGTGCCAGCCACCACTCCAAATCCCAACGCAGATACCTAGATGACTTTTACTTATCCGGTTGTTTCAGCCGACCCCAAGCGGTAGTGTAAATGGGTGCCTCGCCCGTCGTTTCCGAGAACTTTGCGCGAATTCCAGTTGGAGTTCGCCACCGAAGACGGTTGCCAGCAATATTTGGCCGCCTGCCGCTGGCCGGACGGCTTCGTGTGCCCGCGATGTGGAAACCAGCGCGCCTATGCACTGCTGAAGCTCAAACGCTGGCAATGCACCGGTTGTCGCCACCAGGTTTCCCTGACCGCTGGGACGATCCTGCACAATACGAAGACACCGCTAACAGTTTGGTTCTGGGCAGCGTACCTGATGACTACGGACAAGCGTGGCATTTCCGCATTACTGTTGCAGCGCCAGCTTGCCCTGGAACGCTATGAAACAGCGTGGATGATGCTGCACAAATTCCGGCGAGCGATGATCAACTTGGGACGCGAACCGCTACGGGGCGAAGTGGAAGTCGACGAGACGTGGGTTGGAGGGACGCAGGCCGGTTTACGCGGGAGCCGGCAACTCAAAGGTCGGAAAGCGGCACTGGTCCTTGTAGCGGTGGAGAAACGCGGTCGCGCCAGCGGGCGCGCTCGCATGGCCGTCATCCCGGATTTCAAAAGTGCAACGTTGATCGCCTTCCTTAAACAAAACGTGGAGGCAGGCTCCACGGTATATACCGACGGCCTGAAGAGCTTCACCGGATTGCCAGAAGCTGGTTTTCAACACGTCCCCCGCAGCCAACCCCTGCGAATCGAGCTGCGGCAAGGCGCGAAGTCTGCGGTGCCTTTGGCGGACCGCGCGATCGGGAATCTGCAGCAATGGCTGATCGGGACCTATCACGGCGTGAGCCGCGATCAGCTACAGGTTTATCTCGATGAATTTGTTTTTCGCCACAATCGCCGCAGACAACCCATGGCCGCGTTCCAGACCCTGCTCGGCCTTGGAACCGGTCGCAAACCTACAACTTATAAACAAATACGCGGGGCCGTGGACCTTTCCACTCGCCCGGCGACGCCCAGCCCCAAGGTATTGCGTGTTGCTGAAACAACCGGATAAGCAAAAGCTAGCTTGTTGGCTGACATCGACGAAAAGACGCCCCAAGCAGGCTGGAAGTTCTTTACTTCGCTATCTTCACCACAGAGACCTTTTTGAATGTCACCACGACAAACTGCTGGTTTAGCATGATGTGGATTTCGATTGTGTTCTGATCGCCCTTCATGCACTGCATCCGTCGATTTTTGGCGCTGCACGTTGGGTAATCATCGCCCGCGAATCCCTCTGCGTCTTTGCATCCTTCAATTTCTCGTACAGGGGTGTTGAAGCCGCCCATTGTCGTACCTCGGCAGTTGCCAGTGTACGTTTGGCCTTCGTGATCCACCATGATGACGCCGTTGAGATACGTTCGATATTTCCAAGTACCTTCTGTGTCTTTTGCGAAGGCGCTACCGGTAAGCAGACCCAGGAAGAGCAGAGCGAATGCGATGCGTTCCATTGGTCCTCCTTTGTTAAGTTATCCGTAGTGCGATTCTAGCCCCAGCAGGTTGCGTTTTGTGGAGCGTCAAGCCGGAGCTTCTCACCGCATTCCGGGCATTTTTGACGGGGTCGTCCGGGGGAATATAGTAGGTTCCGTATCGAACATTCAACGGAGGGTTACCCCCATGACCCCCGAAGATCTCATTGATGAACTGCGCAAGAAGGTAGTGCTAGCACCTACTGAGGCAGAACTGGAAGCTGCGCTTGATGATCCCCAGTCCGCCCTGCAAGAGCACCGCGATTACCTGGAGAGTGTGGCCGCCGATTGCCTCTTAAGTCTTCCTCTCGCCATACGCAAACGATTAGAGAAAGTCCACGAAACGTACGCACGAGCGGCTGCTGCCTAAATTACGAACGACCAGCGGACGAATCAGACGTTGCTACGCTTGAGGGCCATCGGGAACGCGTAAATTCAGGCAGGCAGAGGGCGCCGGGAGGACAAAACGGCTCCTTACCCTCACAACCATTCGTCTAGCAGCGACCTATACGAGTGGGCTGTTTACGTGTGCAATTAGGCAGCCTAGTCTTTTGGAGCAGGCTGGGTGATATGCGGGAATGGAGGAAGCGCCCCAGATCGAGATCTGGGGCGTCTTTTTGCACGGCCGAAACGCACGCGCAGCCGCTCTTACGTAATCCTGAGTGAGTTGGTGAAACGATCAAGCGCTAAGACTCGTTTGTATTGGGCTGAAACCTCTCCCCGCATTTCGGACACTCAATCCATTCAAAATCCAACCACTTGACCAGATCCGGCGTGATCGAGAATCCGCACTTGGGGCAGGTCGTATTCAGCGATGCCAGCACTTTTTCCAGGTTGATTTTTCGTGATCGGGACACGTTAGGATCAATCTAACACCGTGGCGAATAAAAAGCGAATCTCAGTTTTTCCAACTGTTCGCCTATCTTTCGCCAGTATGGCTGCTAGGCTTCGTCCATGGCATTCCAGCCGATGCCGCTCTCCCGCAAACCTGCGCCATTCGATCATCCCGAATGGGTCTTCGAATTGAAGTACGACGGCTTTCGATCTCTCGCTATTATCCAGAGCGGTCGATGTGAACTGATCTCCCGTAACGGTCACCCGTTCAACTCATTTTCTGATCTTCGCAAGGGACTGACATCGCCCTATCAAGGGAAGACAGTGTTCGACGGAGAAATTGTCTGTCTCGACAAACGAGGCAGGCCACAATTCAATGACCTGCTCTTTCATCGGGGCGCGCCTTGCTTCTTCGCATTCGACCTGCCGATGGCTGACGGCAAGGACTTGCGCACGGAAAGATTGACAGACCGCAAACACGAACTCCGCCGTCTGCTGTTGAAGGTGCCGGAATCCAGAATGCAATACGTGGAACACGTCGAGCGACACGGGAAGGCGCTGTTTGAGAAGGTCTGCAAACTGGATTTGGAAGGGATAGTTGCGAAGCATGGCCACGGGCCGTACGTCACGGAGCCCCAGCAGACCACGTGGTTCAAGATCAAAAACCGGAACTACTCTCAGATGGAAGGTCGGGAGAAGTTTGTTTGAGCGTGAACGCCACCAGGAGCCTGCCCCCGGGATGGCATGGCTGTGATCTGGCTTGCGCGGAAATGGAGCAAGAATATGCAGGTTAAAAATCAATTTGGGAATTGCACAATTGAATATGCTGCCTGGTCGGATGAAAGCCTGCCTTGCGGAAAGCTTGCTGTCGCCCGGTGCGCTGACTGCGGATCGTCAATATGCTCGGATTGCCAGTTTGAATGCTGCAGTCAGTCTTTCTGCGTTCAGTGCTACGACTATCACTCGACGCACGGATGTTCGAGAAAGCCCGTGGAGGGCGATCAGCGGACCCAAGACCGAACGGAAGCAGCGTAGTTCTTGGTAGCCATCGGGCTCTGTCGCAAAGAAGCAGGCCACCTTGCTATGCAGCCGAATCCGCGTGCCACATAGCGTTGTACCAAAATCCCCCAAAATTTAAGCCCGCTAAGTAGTTTACCTGCAGAGTTCGTAGATCACTTTCCCGTGTGTCTAATTACATTTGTTTTTGAAACGCAGGTCGCAATTTTGTCGGATTGGTAATCGAGGGAAATAGAGACTAGAATCGCCCTGCCCGCGACCCCCTGGTAGCCGTGGCATTACTGTTCTCTCTGACTTCTCGCTTGTCTCGCCATCTCCTAAGAGGAGGTGCTTATGAACTTCCGGCACATTCTCTGGACTGTGGGCATGGGCTACGCCACCTTCGTTTTGGCCCGCGGCAATGGTGCTTCCTCATTCAGCGTCCTGTTCACAGCACCATTTCTCGGAGCAGCCGTCGGCTATGGCCTCGGGGGTCTGTTCGCCAACCGGGCTAAGCGCAAGCAACGGTGAGCCACTAGCAGAAGGCTACCGTACCTTCGCCAGTGCATTCCGTGGTCATTGAACGCTCTCTGTATTTTTGCTCGTAAAGTCGTCACCAAAAAGCGACTTGGCACTGGGCTCAAACTGTGCGACAAGAGCGTATGCGGGCTCGACGACTTTCCCAGTTCGTTGTCCTCTTCTTGTCTGGCGTGCCGCTTCTCGCAAACGCCCAACAGAGGTCCGCCGATGGCGACAAGGTGATCGTGCTTGAGAAGAAATGGACAGAGGCATATAAACAGCGGAACGTGGGTATTTTGTCGTCGCTTCTTGCGGAGGAGTTCGTCATCACCGTAGAGGACGGCAGTACCTACGGCAAGTTGGGGTATATCAGCCACAGCGCTGACTCCTCCGTGCGGGTGGAAGTGGCCGAGCTATCGGAACTCAGGGTACGGGTCCACGGAAACGTCGCTGTCGTAACCGGTGCTTATCACGAGACTGGGACTTCCAAGGGCAAGCCGTATGAATATCGTGATCGCTTGACAGACGTTTGGGTCAAATCACCAGCGGGGTGGCAGGTCATTTCCTCCCATTACAGTGTTCCACTAGCCCCCTGACCAGGGCGGCACTCGGTGCGTCCGCACTCCGATTCCTCACCCAGAAGGCGAGAAAACCCTTCTCGTGCCCCTCGCATCTCGTCTCGGTACGTTAATGGAGGATCAGATGAAAATATCACGGTTGTTGGTGGCCCTCGTTCTGGCTGCACTGCCGGCATTCGCACAGTCGAGACCAGTACTGGCGGAGGGCACCGAAATCAGGATTCGTAGCGACCAGAATATCCCGGCCAAGCCTTCGGTCGGGGCAGACTATTCGGCCACAGTGAGCGAGGATGTCCTCGACCGTGCAGGCGCGGTGGTGATTCCCCGCGGCTCGCCTGCGCGGCTGGTGGCGGTCGAGGGCGAGGGAGGCAAAGATGTCGCGCTAGATCTCCGCTCGGTTACGATGAACGGGCGCAAGTATCTGCTCGCCGTGGACACCCGCAAGAGTGGTGGTGGAGCTGGGCTTGGCGCGAACACCCGTACTGCTAAATATGTCGGAGGCGGGGCGGCTATAGGCGCAGTTCTGGGAGCACTTGCCGGCGGTGGTAAGGGAGCGGCGATCGGTGCCCTGATCGGTGGCGCTGGCGGCGCTGGCGCACAGACACTCACTGGTCGGAGGAAAGAAATTCCCGCTGAAACCGAACTGAAATTCAAGCTCGCCCAGGATCTGCAGCTCCGGCCTGCAGGCAGGAATCCGTGAGTAAGGTCAGTTCGATAGCGCTCCTTGCGGTCTAGGAGGAACGCGCACTCTTTGCCGGGTTTGAACGACTCAGTGAGTTCCAAGAGTCCCGTAGACACCACTGTGCTGCATGAGCACAGGGTCTAGTTTCGAGGTTCGCCGTCTTCCCCTACCACAGAAGCGACACTTTTCTTGTGCGCGGACCCTGCGGCGATAATTGGCGTATTGCCTCAACGGGGAGATCGTTTGTCTGGATAAGCGCGGGCGGCCTCAATTCCGTGACCTGCTGTTTCATCGCGGTGAGCCGTGCTTTTTCGCATTCGACCTGCTGATGGCTGATGGCAAGGATTTGCACACGGAAAGATTGACAGACCGCAAACACGAACTCCGCCGTCTGCTGTTGAAGGTGCCGGAATCCAGAATGCGATACGTGGAACGCGTCGAGCAACACGGGAAAGCGCTGTTTGAGAAGGTCTGCAAAATGGACTTGGAAGGCATCGTTGCGAAGCATAGCCACGGACCTTACATCACGGAGACCCTGCAAACGACGTGGTTCAAGATCAAAAACCGGAACTACTCTCAGATGGAAGGTCGGGAGAAGTTGTTTGAGCGTGAACGCCACCAAGAGCCGACCCCGGGCTGGCATGGATGTGATTTGGCTTGCGCGGAAATGGAGCAGGAATATGCAAATCAACTTGGGAATTGCACAATTGAGTATGCAGGTTGGTCTGATCAAAGCCTGCCTTGCGGAAAGCTTGCTGTCGCCCGGTGCGCTGACTGCGATTCGTCAATCTGCTCAGATTGCCAGATGGAGTGCTGCAGTCAGTCTTTCTGCGTTCAGTGCTATGACTATCACGAGACGCACGAATGCTCAAGGAAGCTCGTGGAGGGCGATCAGGGGACCCAAGAGCGAAGGAAAGCAGCGTAGTTCTTCCCAGCCATCGGGCTCTGGCGCAAAGAAGCAGGCCACCTTGCTATGCAGCCGAACCCGAGTTGCCACATAAAGCGTTGTACCAAAATCCCCCAAAATTTAAGCCCGCTAAGTGCTTTACCTGCAGAGTTCGTAAATCACTTTCCCCGTGTGTCTAATTACAAGTGTTTCTGGAACAGGTGCATCGCTTAGAAACGAAAACGCCCCAGACTCGGCTAAGTCTTGGGGCGTTCGTCGAACAGCTTTTCTCCGGCTCAGTTAAATGCTTGCCCGGGCGAGGCGCGCTGAATTTCTCACGGTCCGATTCATCTCATGCGGCGCTCTTTTCCGTGATCACACGTTGCTGACTGCGTAGAACAGGTGGCTGCTGATTGTCCTGTTTCTGTAGGAACCTGGCCGCGGCGCACAACATGCTATTTCGCCTGACTTCATCTGCTTCGGCCAAGGCGTCCCACACTATCTGTAACCACTCCGTGAGTTTCGGATTCTTCACTTTGAACATCCCTTCAGGCGGCTATTGCGTGTCGACGGTCGGCCTGTGCCAACACAGCCATCAATTCGTCGAGCCTTGGAATGTCGAACTCCGAAATCGAGTGGGCCTTCTTGAGCCTTTCCCGCACAGACCTGCACGGATTGAACAGTTTGAATCGAATATCGTGGTCCTGAGCCCATCGCTGCAGAAATATGAGCATGCCAAGACCGCCGCCTTCTATGGCATCCACTTGGGACAGGTCAAGCACAACTGTTCGGGCGTCGCTTTGCGAGGTAACAACTTCGCGCAACTTGAAGGCCGCGTCGCTCTGCACAATTCTGCCCTCGCACTCCACGACTGCTACTTCGCCAATGTTGTCGATGTTTAGCTTGAGCATATCGTTCTCCAACTCTTCCACTCTTGTCTAAGAGCACGAGCCCTGCCATTTCGCGTTTTGTATAAGATAAGTGGGCTGATTTGATCGCGGCACTGGAAGTTTCGGCGGCAAAGCGAGTAGATTCGCGCTACAGGAAATGCTGTACGCCTGGTGACGGGGCAGGGCTTCGATCTCTTTTCACAACCTCATTGCCGCAGTTCTTGGTCACTGCGCCATGGCTGTGCCCAGTCTCGGGCGGCATCTCGCAGAATGTCGTGTGGTATGTAGTCAAGGGTTGCTGCGAGAGAGCGGGATTGGAGCATATTGCGCCGCAAGACCTGCGGAGAACCTGCGCGAAACTGTGCCACAGTAGCGGTGGCGAGCTGGAGCAGATTCAATTTTTGCTGGCATGCCTCCGTCCAGACCACGGAACGCTATCTCGGCTGCAAACAGAATCTTGGACATCCAGTGAACGACCTTTTTGAGCTCAGAACGGAGGGGCAGCTGCAGGAAAACGATGATGAATCCGGCACAGTGAAAGCGTTCGACCCTGTAGAAAAGGCATCTGGGCAAGGGGTAGAATGCCGCCACGGAGGACCGGACCATGACCAACCCGCCTGCGACGCAACACAGCTATCCCTACCAGAACCAACCGATTTGGTCGAAGTCAGAAAAGGTGATCGCCCGCACAGCCTTCGACGCTGCCCTGGGGCGGGAGCTTCACGAGGTGATTCAGGAAGCAAAAAGGATGGCCAGCCAGATCCAGCAGTCGTCGGATCTGTGGGACTTGGAACATTACCTGACCCAACGTCGTAAAGAGATCGATCGCAAGTACGACTATCGGTATTCGCGACTCACGCATGTGTTCGCGAGACTTTTGTACGAAGAGCGACTCCGCGAGGAAGAGCTGCACGGCTTACGCGAGGACAAGCTGACGCCGATCCGTTCTTTCGCCAAATTCTTAGCGGAGGACGCCGCCTGATCTGCATTCTGAGCGCTATCGCCTGGTTTCGTAAACCATCCAGACCGATCTCCCAGCTTGGCTTTCCCGGTTATGGGATTACTTCGTGTTTGCCCGTAACTCGGGAGGAATAGTCGTCGACCTACTATGGCGAAAGCGCTTCTCGAAGGGTTTTGATGTTCTGTTCGAGACTTCGATTAGCAGTGTCGATCACAATATGCTCGCGGTCCCACGGATGATACTCGCGAGAGATTACCTGTTCCCAACTTGGCAGCCTCAATCCGAAAATGTTTGGTGTGCGTGTTTCCACTCGGGCGCGGTGTTCACGCGAATCGGAACATATGACCTCAATTTCCATAGTGATCGCTTGAGCGCGTCGACCGACTTCGAGCCATGCATCGCGTGTAATCTGCAGTGGATTGACCGAATCGGCAACTACTGTCCGCCCAACGCGAAGGTTATCTTCGGCGACCGCATAGGCGACCCGATAGCCCGCCTCATCAAGCCCTACGGCGTCAGGGGAGCAATCTCGGATCGCTTGCTCAATCGAGTCGATCCGCAGATGTATCGCGCCGATTTGACGAGCTAGCTCGCGAGCAATAGTTGTCTTCCCGCTCGCTGGCAGGCCGCCAAAGATGATTAGCACCGGTCACCGCCTTCGTCCAATTTAGTTTGGTACGTCAGACTGTTCGCCGGACTAGGCCGAGCGGATATAGTACCAGTGCCGTGGTTGGTGAAAAATCGCGGTTACACTCCGTCGAAAGTCGCGCCTTAACCCATTTGGAATCAATCGGCCTTGGAAATGCGCCTTTCATCTCCATGGGTGGGCCGCAGGCCCATGGGAACTCAAAACTCCCCTCAGTGAGCGCTATCGCGCTGTGTACACCCTCCGAAAACCGAAAGCTCAGTTTGGACCGCTCTGGGCTGTCGTGTTTGTTCCGCTTTTGTTTGTTGGTGCTGCACTCTCCATCCCTTACAGCGCAATAAAGAACCGACGACGCACGCGACAGGAACGACGATTTGCTAGTCTGATGGACTTACACGGGCGGACAATTCCGTGGAACAACTTCATCGCAGAAGTGGACGCACGAATGGGGACGCTCGTGGTGGAACGATTCTCGTTCAAGGGGCCGGTTCGCCGGTGGTGGACATCGGAGAACGTTTACGACTTGTGCCCATACCCGCTAACCGATTGGCTCACGATGTCCTAAGGCAGTACTTTTCAACAAGGCGCGGAGTGGTGCCAACAGCGATACACGAACGTGGGCGAAGGGAAGGCTCTGTTGGTTGTTGCGACACCAGAGCAAAGGGCTTCGCTACGCGACGGCGAAACGTTTACCGATGCTGTGCGATGGGTCGAAGTGACGCCTTGCAAGTAAGTACCAAGTCGTAACTATTAAAAATCGCCATCACTCATTGACCGGGATTCCGGCGAACAAACGGCGCAAACTGGTGTAAAGGCCTGATATCGTCAGTTGACGCTAGAGTGGCTACAGGGATTTCGTCACCTCACTTGCATCTTGCATCTGAAATCTGCTGCTGGGATACTTCGTTCATCGAGCCGGACCTGTGGGGGATAAGCATTGAACTGGAAGCAACATGGTGTAAAGATCGTGCACGCGCGAGACCTGGACACGAATACAGCTCAGACTCCCGGAATGACGCGGGCGGCGGCCATTACGCACGCACGTACCGGGGCAACCAACCTATGGGCGGGTACCGTAGTCGTTCAGCCACGTGCCAAGACTGGCCCCCACCATCATGGCGAGTTAGAGACAGTGATTTACGTTGTCCGAGGCCGAGCCCGCATGCGCTGGGGCGATCGGTTAGAGTTCTGCGATGAGGCCGGTCCCGGCGATTTCATTTACGTGCCGCCCTACGTCCCACATCAGGAAATCAATGCCCACCCAGATATTCCGTGTGAGGCCGTGGTTGTGAGAAGCGGGCAGGATCCCGTTGTAGTGAATTTGGATATCGAGAGCCCTGAACCGGTCAGTGAGAACAGCGGCGACAGACCGTTCCACCCTAGTCCTTAGCGCGCTAGCCCTACTGAGTTCCCATGGGCCTGCGACCCACCCATAGGGATGAAAGTGGCCGACTGATTCCAAACGGTGTATGCGTGACTTTCGACGGAGTGTAATCGCTGTTAACGACCGCTACAGCGCAACCGTCGCGTTATGCAAAGGAAAAGCCGCCCAGCCAGTAGGCTGCTAAGTATTGCCGTGGTCTTCCGTGTTACTTCCACTCCCACCCTTTCGTGTGGGTGTTCCCTTCAGCATCGACCTCGAATTCGAAAAGCTGGGCGACAGTATTGAGCCGGGCGAACTTCGGGGCAGCAGAACTATAGTAAACCGCACCGCGATAACTCACCGCGCCGCCTCCTACGAACCTTCCCACACCCGCGCCTTTCCATGTCGCGGCGGTGCCATCCTGAGCGAGGACGACCCCCTGGCCTTCTCCGTATAAGCTGCCATCTGGCCGTGACTCCGACCAGTACGTCCCAATTTCATTCGCATCGACACCGAGCAGTTTGCCGGCGCCTTCAAAAGACACCTCCACCTTGAATCCGCCGTCCACGGAAAGCACTCTTCTTCCCGTACGCTTGCCGCGCGCCTCGTAGATCTGTTCTCCAAGCATAATCCTCCTCCTCATTCGAAAACTTTATGGTTCAGAGCGTGAATCGGATTCCTTGTAGACTTCTTAGCTTTCAAATGCAGGCTGCGAATGGTAGCACGTTCCCAAACCTTTGGTTCAGCAGTTGGGCAGACACGAGCGGGTGTCAAGGAGCGCTATCGCCTGTTTTCGCCATCCACCGTGGGGACAACTTGGGGGTCCGTCAACCATCCATGCTTCTGGCCGGGAATGCCTTTGGATGGCAGTGGTAGTCTCTTGCAGTTCCCGGCTGGAAAAGATGGCTCCTCAGAAAGGGGGTTCAGGACGAAGACGTAGAGCACATTGCACATCGCGCTGGTCTCGATTGGCCAGTGGAAGCTCCGCTCGGTCCGTTTGCATTCCACACGACGGCTGCTACGGTGTGCAGCGTTCATTTCGGTCCATGGCTGCTTAGCCGCTGGTTCGTTTGGATATTGCCTCTTGCCGGAATCAGCAACGGCACGTCCACCGGTAACGACTACCTCAGGCATTTGAGCTGACAAGCATTGTCCCAGCTTTCGCGCTTGGTTATGTGCTGTCTCTGTACTTCCCTAGGCTTGCAATATGGGCTTGGGTTGTCCCCACTCTTATTCTCCTGTTTAAGTTGCTGACGTTTACTGACGCATCTGCATCGGTCCTGTTCTCCAACCCGTGGTCCCGGTTTTCATATTTCTTCGTCATCGAACGGACCATGCCGGTCTTTGCCCCTGGCTTTGGTGGCGTTGACCCTGTTCGCGTTGCACAACAGATGTTTGTGGTCGCGCCTTTTTATGCTGGCTTGGCATACAGCATCGGCGCACTTGCAGAAAGGCACAATGTATTGAACAGACTCCTCGAACATTCTCCAACCATGCAACCTGAGCCAGAGATAACGCAAACGGAGTCAAACCCCAACGGTCGCATTGAGGATGAAGTAGAAACCCCGCCATGAACTCGACTGATAAAGCTATCGCACAATTAGTGTTGAAAAATCGCCATAACGCTTGTTGACCCTTGAAGGGGGTTTTGAGCGCTATCGCCTGTTCTCAGCGGTCAGAATATTTCGCCAGCTTGCAATGAACGCATCGTCTGGCGAGCGGATTGCGCTTTGGAGTACTCCATGGCCTAGATAATCGGCAAGAGGCAGGACAACCAAGAATCCGAGGCCAGCACACAGCAACCAGTTTCTGCGGTTGCGGTATTCTTTCCACTGTTCCTTGAAGCTCATGCGCGAAAGCATTCTACCCCGCCGTGGTCAGATCAGCCCAACTGACATAATATCGCCATTTCGCTCATTGACCGGGGTCGTGAGTGTAATGGCCTGATTTCGCCAGACTACAACCGCTGTTAGACTCTGGCGATGGACGACTGGCGTCCTGCAACCATAGACAAAGTTAACGAGATTGTTGAAATGCACCTGAAGGCCTGTGACACCGCCACAGAGCTCGCTTCGGCTTCGAGTTTACGCAAGAGCTGGATATTGCGCGCCCGTGGAGTGATGTAAACGCTCTTAATCGCTTTCTGCAGCCTGCTCCAACGCGCCAAAACAGCTCACGAGGTTGATGGATGGAGACTCTGCTCGATGAGTTATGACGGCACTCTGTTGGCAGTGCTACTTCTGCTGTGCCCGCCTACACTTCGAGCGCAGGCCAGCCGTCCGGACGCGCCAGACGCAAACCCTGCAAGACCGACAGTCTCAACTCCGGCAACGCTGACCCCGGTGGGCTATCTGCAATTCGAGAATGGTGTCTTGTATGCGACTGATTCTCCTGAATTCTCAAAACGTCTCGGCATCAATCAAGTAACAAAGTTAAGCATCAACGAACGCATGGAGGCGCTCGCTCTGTTCGAGCCCTTCACCCACAGTACCGGCGCGGAGGTGTCGGGTAATCGACCGGGAGAAGTCTTCGCAGGCGTGCAAGCGGTCATCCTGCCGGGTAACGATGAACGGCCGACGGTTTCCATCCAGTACCTGAGGCGGCTCTATGCCAGCCCAGCTCCGGAGCTCGATCTCGGTACCTTCGTCCAGAGCGCGACCATCCTATTAAGTGACGACTTCGGCGGTTTTCACTTCGACGTGAATGGACTCGTGATGGAGCAGCAGGACGACAAGACCAAGATACGGCGAGCGCAGTTTGCCCAGACGCTCTCGATCTCGCATCCGATCGGCAAGTTCACCATCTCTGGCGAGATATGGCACTTCGCACAACCGTTGACGCACAGTTATGCGGTCGGGAATCTTTGGTGCGCGTCATACTCGGTGCGCAAGAACCTCGTCGTCGATGCGGGTTTTGATCACGGCTTGACTAGTACCTCCACACAATGGGAGGGCTTTGCTGGTTTCACGTACCTCTTGCCTCGACGACTCTGGCGCCGGAGAAAATGAACTTGGCGATAAATCGCCATAGCACTCATCGACCACGGTCAAAACGTGTAATCGCCTGTTATCGCTAATGATTACTGGTTTAACCCCAGAACGTTGGTATCCAGCGGGGTGGTTGAGGGTTCAAGCTTCGGCGGTGCGAAGTGCATCTTCCAGAACACAACGAAAAAGAAAATCGGAATCGACGCAAATAGCGCATACAAGACCAAATAGCCGCCACGTGCTCCGAGGCCAAAGCAAACGAAACCCGAAATAAGCATTGCCGCCAGACTGCCTGACACTGCATACCAGTATGAATGGGCGACTCGTAGCCACCGGTCGCAAGCTGGACAGCGGAAGGGCAATTCGAGGTCGACGTGTCTATAGTGAAACTCCGACTTGCACAGAGGACACTTTGGAAGGCGTTCTCTCATTAGGCTCAGCGACTTCGATATTGTCCCACGCTGGAAGGAGATTACTGGGCGAAAAATCGCGATTACGCTTAAAACCCCTCAAATGAGCGAAATCGCCCGATTTCGACAGGGGCTGTCCTGTTTCCCTAAGAATTACCAGACTTCAGCGGCGATTTCCATCCGGCGAGTCGCGAGATTAAGCAGGAACGTAGGTCAACCTGATCACATCGTCGCCAATCCGATCACTAGTCATAAGGCGGAGCGGCGGCCGGGGTCCAGCGAAATATGGCTTGCCGTGACCAAGCACGACGGGGTGCAGGTAGATTCGATACTCATCGATCAGCCCGAGTTCGGTGAGGCTTTGCGCCAAGTCCGGGCCAGCAACTTCGATCTCCCCGGCGCGCTCGGCCTTCAGCTCGCGGATCGTGCCCCCAAGATTATCCTCAACAAGCCTGGCGTTGGGGCCGACCGACTTCAACGAGCGCGAGACGACCCATTTCGGCTGGTTCCGCCACGCCGCCGCGAAGGCGCGTTCCTCTGCATTCCATTCAGGGTGATCGTCGTCCCAGTAACGCATGACCTCATACATTTGGCGACCGTAGACACTGCCCGCCAGCCCCTGAGCCTCCTCGATGAAGTGGCGGAAGAGCGTGGGGCTTGGCGCAAACGCCATATGATCGACGTAGCCGTCTAGGGACTGGTTCATTCCGAACACGAGCTTAGCCATACCCACTTCCTTTCCTTACACGGCACACAACGGTTGGCGTAACATCGCCATAGCACTCATTGGAGTCCGCGTGCTCATTCAGGAGGCGCGTCCTGGTTTTTGAGATTACAACCACACCACGGACAGAACTTAATCTCCATTCCACCTTCGGAAGAATCCAGCGGATCACTGTCCGGCTTTCTAAACTCCAAGTAGCAGGAAAAAGGCCTTCTACCTCTCCAAACCAACGCCGTTCGAAAACCCCTGTTCCCGGCACTCGAAGCGTGTTCTTTGAACTCCGGGCAGCACCAATTCCGTTCCATGTTCGGGAATGGTACCAAAACGGCTTGCCTTGACGATTGGCGAAAAATCGCGGTTATACTTAAAACCCCTCAATGAGCGAAATGGCCTGATAGCGTCAGTTGACAACTTTTGTGCAAGCAGGTCAGGCCGGGCTGCTACTGCAGCTTCGCGTATTCCGCCCGAGCTTCTTTCAGGACGGGAATGTCCGGGTCCGCGTCCTTCCACGAAACGAAAAAGTCCTGATAGGCAGTGCGTGCATTTGCGCTGTCGTGCTGGGCTGCGAGGGCCCGCGCCAGTCCGAGCTGCGCGAGGGGGTAGTAGATGTTCAAAGGCCATTGTCCCTGGCGCGCCAGAAATTTTCGGAACTCCGTTTCCGCGTTCCCTGGGTCCCCAGCCGCCAGACAGGCCTCGCCGCGCACAACGTGAGTCGTAAAATAACGTCCCTCCTGATATTGCTGCGTGCCAGCTAAAGTCTGGACGGCAATGGCGGCCTTCCCGCGCCGCACCTGCAAGCGCGCCTCGACCCTCGGGCCGACTACTTTCTGCACGAATGTGTCATTCGGCCGGCCCTTCCGCGCCCCCGCGATCAACGCTTCGGCCTTCGGCTCCAGACCCGCTGCAGCGGCCGCCTCCGCCACATCGGACAGAAATGCCGGGTCGCGTGACAATGCAACCGCTGCGTCAATCTCTTCGCCCGCGCGCGAAGGGTACCCGAACTCCGCTTCCGCGGCCGCTTCCTGCAGCAGTTGGTTGGCCGCGGAATCCGCCATGCCCAAGCCTTTGGCCTTCTCCACTGCTTGTGTTCTCAATTCGCGCATTTGCCCGACCTTGCCCAGTGCCCCCGCTTGGGCCGCCTGCTGCCCCAGCACCCTGAGCTCGCCTTCCGGACTTGTCTTCGCCTGTTCCTGCATGCGCGCAGCAGTCGCACTGTCGCCCTTGAACAGGGCTGAAGCTGCCAGAGCCAGGTACAGGGATGAGCTTTTTATGTTTCGCTGCAGCGCCTGCGTGAGGAGCGCATCGGCGTTGTCCATCTTGCCAAGCGCCCGGTAGTAGCCCGCGCCACCGACATAGCAGTTCAACGTGTCGGGCTCAAGCCGGATCGACTCCAGGCAGTTCTCAACCGCTTTTTCATACTGCCCAAGGAACCCATAGTCCACGGCCACATTGATCCGCGAAACGGAGTCGCGCGGATAGGTCTGCTTCATCAATTCCCAGCCCTGAATCGATTTCTCGACGTCCCCGGTTTGCAGGTAGTAGTAGGCATTGATGTAGAGCCGCTCATACTCGCTGGTGCGGTCGCGCAATTCGAACGCCTTCGCTACCTGCTGCGCCTGCAGCGTGAATTGCGACGTATTCCCGGCTACCACTCCCAGCCGCAAATATGCGAGCGCAAAGTTTGGGTCCAGCTCGATCGCGCGCTGGTAAAACGGTACAGACTGAACGTCTTCCAGCTTGTTGTGCAGCTGATCGCCAAGCGTGAAGGCTTTCAGCGCTTCGACCGAAGACGTCGTGGCCTGGTCCAGTGGCTTGTCGAACTGCTGCACCGACGCCAGTGACTCACCCAGCTTCTCGCGCAGCTTTGTCGCTCCCGTTCCAAGCAATCCCAGAACCGCATCTTTCCCCGATGCCTGCACCTGCGCCTGCTCCAGCGAGTCGCCGGTCGAGCCGTTCAGCGCCTCGAGCGTGATCAGATACTGGCTGCCCACCAGCGCAATCGATCCCGTCAGCATCGCCTTGATGCCATCGCGCTGGCAGATCTCACGCCCAATGCTTTTCGTAATCGCGTCGTCCGGCGAGCGTCCCATGAACTTCAAGGTCTTCTGCACCTGCTGATCGGACACCACGTTGAGAAACGGAGATTGTTGTAAATCGATCGTAAGGGCCTTCTTCAAAGTTCCATCGAAGACCGGGTCGCCGGTGGTGTTGACGAAATCCGTGACCAGGATGGAATCCTTCTCACCAATCGCGTGGGTACGCTGGTGGTAGAAGAAGAAGGAAGTCACGCCCACGATGCAGGCCAGCGCTCCGAGCCCCGCATACAACGGCCACTTCGGGCGCGGAACTGGGACCGCAACGGGTGCGGAACTGGCTGCAGCCGGCTGCGCGCCACTGGAAATCGCACGACCCGTTCCGCTGCTTGCCGCGGAAACTGCAGGCGCACTGAATACGGAAGCTACCCTTAGCGCGGATCCGCTGGCGGATGGCGCTGCCGGAGCCGGCTCGCCCACTTCTAATGCCGGGGTCCGGCCCGATTGCAGTTCGCGCACCACCCGCTTCAGGTCGGCACGCATGTCAGCTGCATTCTGGTAGCGTAACTCGCGGTCCTTATCGAGAGCTTTGTTGATGATCTCTTCCAGCTTCGGCGGGGTGTCAGGATTGAACCGGGTCGGGGGAGTCGGAGCGCGCTCGATGATCGCATGAAAAATGACCGCCGAGGTGTCGCCACGGAAGGCCCCCACGCCGGTCGTCATTTCGTAAAGGACGGCGCCGAAGGAGAACAGGTCAGTGCGGCGGTCCAGCTCTTTTCCCTTGGCCTGCTCGGGAGACATATAGGCGACCGTCCCAACCGTGGAGCCCGGGCTGGTCAGGAACGCCTCGTCCACCAGCGTTGCCGCGGCGGTCGCCCCGGTCTGGTCGATGTGGCTGTCTCGCGGCGACACCTTGGCTAGGCCGAAGTCGAGAATCTTCGCGTGGCCGCGGTCGGTCACGAAAATGTTTGCGGGTTTGATGTCTCGGTGGATGATTCCCTTGGCATGTGCGGCGTCGAGGGCGTCGGCGACCTCGATGGCGAGCGGAAGCAGGACGTCGAGTTCCATGGGCCGCACCCCGATCTGGTGCTTTAGTGTGGCCCCCTCAAGATATTCCATCGCGATGAACGCTTTGCCGTTTTCATCGCCGATGTCGTGAATGGTGCAGATGTTGGGATGGTTGAGCGCGGAAGCGGCTTGCGCTTCACGCTCGAAGCGGCTCAGCGCCTGCGGATCGCGGGCGACTTCGTCGGGCAGGAATTTCAGCGCCACGAAGCGGTGCAGGCGCGTGTCCTCGGCCTTGTAAACCACACCCATGCCGCCGCCGCCGAGTTTTTCGAGAATGCGGTAATGAGAAATGGTCTGCCCGATCATTGGCCCCGAATCTTACGTTGGGAGGAGAGGCAAGTCAATGAAGACAGGCAGGTTGAACCGAATGTGAGTGTCAGTTGGCGAAAAATCGCCGTTACACTCAAAACCGCCTCAATGAGCGTTATCGCCTGATCTATTACAACACTGGATAGAATAGTCGATCGATGATCGGCTGGTACTTTGATATCGTCGTCGGTTTCCTAATCCGCACTGTTATTCGCTTCGTCAAGATACGGAGTAGCGAAACGTGGCCCGTCGAGAAGGCACATCAGCTTTGCCTTCGGGCGAGAGAAGTTGAAGGAAAGCTACAGCGAGACGGGCCGTCCGTCCATTGATCCCGAGCTTCTGCTGCGCATTCTCTTGATCGGCTATCTCTATGACATCACCAGTGAGCGCAAACTGATCGAGGAACTGCGCATGCATTTGGCGTGGCGCTGGTTTACCGGAATGGGGTTCGATCAGGAGATTCCGCATCCCTCCACGTTCTCGAAGAATCGGCACGGACGATTCCAGGAGTCGAAAGTGTTCGAGCAGTTGTTTGAAGAGATCGTGACCCGCTGCCTGGAGGCTGGACTGGTGAAAGGCGACAACCTGTCGGTCGATGGCAGTTCGTGGAAGCCAATGCTAGTAAGGAGAGCCGCATCCCTCGCGAACAGTTAGGGGAGGCGGCCCAGGTGAATCTGTTTACAACAATCAGGGGCCACAGTAGACTGCTTCTCCTTATCGGGAGGCGCTTGTATTGACCTTGCTCAGCAAGAACGCCAGAGTCGCAGGGCTCATTTACCTTGTGGGCTCATTGGTGGCCGTCGTGCGCCTGATCTACATTCCCGACACCTTGATCGTGTCTGACAACGCGACTGCAACGGTCAACAATATTACGACGCATGAGTTGCTGTTCCGATTCGGAATTCTCAGCCAACTGGTCACAGGGGCGTTGTGGATCTTCGTCACGCTGGCTCTTTATCGTTTGTTTAAGGCAGTGAACCAGGGCCTTGCTGTGCTGATGGTGATCCTGGGCAGTCTGATGGTCACACCGATCTTCTTCATGAACAGTGTGAACGATGCTGCTGCCCTGCTCTTCGCGCGGGGTGGCGAATTCTTGTCCACGTTCGACAAGCCGCAGCGCGACGCATTCGCCATGCTGTTTCTCCGCCTCCACCACTACGGTGATCTGGCCAACGAGATATTTTGGGGGCTATGGCTCCTGCCATTCGGGCTCTTGGTGTACAGATCGCGCTTCCTGCCCCGCATCCTGGGCGCTTGGCTGATGATCGCCTGCTTCGCCTATTTGGCCCTCAGCGTTTCCGGGTTCCTCTTTCCGGCATACGAAGACAAGGTCATCAATTACACCGAACCTGTCTTGATTGCAGAGGTCGCAATCATGCTATGGCTCATAATCATGGGCGCGAAGGAGGAGCGCTTGGCCGCAGCATCCTGATAATTCGCTAGAATTCACGCTAGACCTTCCCGCGTAACCATCGAAAACACTGGGGACAGCCCAATTAGGTTCAACAGAATAGCGCGGTGGCATTCAGTGGGCGCTCATAAGGATAGTATCGGGGTGTTGCAAAAAATTGCAATTCGGATGCAACAAAATCTGAAGTGCCACTAGTTGCCCGCTTGATAATCCCGTAAGCGTTGCCGTAGATTAGTCCCCAGTGAAGTCGAGGTTGGATTTCACTTTTTTGTAACCTCATAGTTGCAACTTAGTTGCAACTATATAAAAGCACCAATTAGAGCCTTCGGACTGCACCAAACTGCAGCAGGATTCGACCCTTTTAATGTTGCAAGTGAGTTGCAAGGAGAATAAATGGTTTCGTCCGCCCGCTTCGCCACTTTAATTTTTATTCTGATTATTGTGCTTCCGCGTCTCGTCCAGGCTCAGGAAAACCCATACATTGTTACCTATGATCAGTTCTTAGAGGAACCCAGAAATCTTGAAATCGAATATTTTTCAACTTATGGCATGCAACGTGGCGGCAACGATTTCCACTCCTATTGGGTTGAGTTTGAGTACGGCGCTACCGCATGGTGGACTACGGAGTTTTATCTCGACGCACAGACCACGTTCCATGACAGCACCGTTGCAACCGGCGTTCGCTGGGAGAACCGGTTTCGTCCCCTTAAAAGGGAGTATTTCATCAATCCGGTTCTTTACGTGGAATACGAACACGTCAACGGAGCGGATAAGATACTCAAAGAGCTCGAAGGTCACGACATAGAGAATGACTTCTTGACGCCGAACGCGGAAGCCCGCGATGAGGTCAAGAACGAACTTGAACTCAAGCTTATATTGGGGAGTAATTTAAAAGGCTGGAACGTTTCTGAAAATTTTCTATTTGTGAAGAATCTGACGAATGAGCCTTGGGAATTTGGGTACGCCGTGGGTGCCAGTCGCCCACTCGCACTAAAAGCGTCAGCCAAACGATGCAGTTTCTGCCCGCAGAATTTTGTTGCTGGCGTAGAGATGTATGGCGGTCTAGGCGATCGCTACAACTTTGGCCTTCAGGAAACCTCTCAATATCTTGCTCCAGTCCTAGCTTGGAACATTCCTTCTGGATGGACTCTCCGACTATCCCCTACCTTCGGACTCAACGACAATAGCCATCAGTTCATGCTTCGCGTCGGCGTCGCTCGCGAGATACCAGGGTTCGGCGACATGGTGAAAAGCCTTTTTACGGGTCGACGATGAACAATCGTATGCTTGTGCTCGCATTCTTCGCTGTGAGTCTCGGTGCCTCGGTTGCTTCGGCGCAGAACCAAACCAAGCAGGACGTGTCTGCCGCACACGACTCCCATGACTATTCAGAGTTGAACAAGGCACCTGCAAAAGCGCGAACCCGGATGAATCCCTTCCAGAATGACCCTGAGGCCGTTGTCGCTGGACAGATTCTTTTTGAGGATCACTGCGCTGAGTGCCACGGCGCTGCGGGGATAGGGGGCAAAAAAGGACCAAGTCTTCGTCACCCCGAAGTCCAGAATGCCACCCCTGGCACTTTGTTCTGGCTGTTGACAAACGGGGTTGCCTGGAAAGGAATGCCGGTATGGTCGAGACTTCCTGAGGCGCAGCGTTGGCAGCTCGTACGGTATATGAAAACCTTAGGAGTGAACGATGGTTACAAAACGGACGAAAAGCCCTAATCCCATTCGACAGTCCCACCAAGGGAACACGCTCCGTCTGACGGCACTGTCCTCGGATAGCTATTGAAATATCGCCGTTACACTCAAAGCCCTTAATGAGCGCTATCGCCTGTGGGTGTTGAAAAAGTCCATTTTTCTTAAAATCGGCGAAATTACGGGGATAGAAAATGTCTAGCCGAATCCAGAAAGTCGTTTGTAGGGCATCCTAGCGCAAAGCTTTTTCGACCACTTTCGAGAGATGGAGTTTTTCAACAGCCACGCCTGTTAACAACAGCCGTCACAGACAGGATTGTGAATGAAGCCGAATGGGAGCACTCTATTACGTTGTGGCTTTCTTGAAGTCATCTTCTGTTAGTCTTCCCCCGATGTAATCCACGTTGTACCTGGCATACAACGCGACCAGCTCCTCGCGGGTAGGAGGAGTGGGAGATGGGTTTCTGCGTCGCCGAGCAACCTCCTCGAAGAACTCCTCCAATCCGCCCCCCGGTGTAAGTCCGATGAATAGAGTGCCGGGCGTAGGCCCATTGATGTATCGGTGCGGGATTTTCTGAGGTGCCACTAAACTGCCACCTTGGACCACCCTGTACAACTTGCCTCCAACCTCGTACACGAACTCACCTTTTGTGACAAAGAACCATTCGTCGCAATCGCGGTGAGTGTAAAGAGGCGGACCTTCCCATGGAGCGTGATCGGCCAGCACGATACAAAGGCGACCTCCGAGGTCAGGCGTTCTCACCTTACACTGCACCTCATGGGAAGCCACAAGGGATTGACATCAGCATGCCGCGTCTGTCCAGGCCCCACGATAATGGGGTCAGTTCTGCTCATTTGAGTCTCCTGTGTTGGCCGCATCAATCCGGTCGGCTGCCTTATTGGCCTTGTCTTCGCGGTCCGTTGCCTTCTTCTCAAGCTCTGCGATGGTTGGACCCGCAGGGACTAGTTCAATGGCGACACTCTTCTGCACCAATAGCGAAGTCAGTTGACGATAAATCGCGGTTACACTCACAACCCGCAGGAATCCGCCGTAGAGTCCGCCGCGCGGTCATCGTCGCGTGTTTGTGAAACGCAACAGCACTGCGACTGCCACGCCAAACGGCACGGCTCCGAACAAAAAGATTGGCGCAAGAGTGGGCATGCTCACGAGGCCAAGGACGAGGAATCCAGCCGCGATTACAATTCCTGCAATTCCTGAGTCCACCTGCATCACCCGCCATAGCCCAGGATGCGGTTTCTGATCGTCACGCATGTCTCGATTGTGTCACTCTTCTGAGCCAAAGGCGAGCTGCTGAACTGATAACTGTCGATCGCGTTTGTGAACTTTGTTCATCGAGCGGCCGGCCTTGATCTCATTCACAGGTTTTCAGGTTTTCGCAGTGGCCACTTCACGTACGGCAGAGAGAAAACGATCTGGCGTCGCCGACCGACTCCATGTGGAGCAGAATGCTGTCGGTGATTGGGAAGGGAGGATTTAGGCGTTTTTATCCCTGCTGGGACTTAGGCCTCGATAGAAGTCGAAACGAGTTTAAGAACTTGGAAAAATTCCGTGGTCGCTTAATATTCTTTGGAGCAAACGCGTGGAGCAGGTATAACCTGTTTCCGACGAGATAGATGGTCAACTCGCCTCTCGTATTGGGTCCGATGAAGCGAACCCATTTCCCGGGGTATCCTGCCAGTGAGGTACTCTTCTCGTCCACCACGGACGCGCCAAGACGGCTCACAATTGAATCACGCTTGCCGTCCACTGCGCTTTTCCAATCCGTGCCAGGCGAGTAATCCGCGTACGCGACTCCATAAGACTCAGGGCCGGCGATTGCACTGAACTGGTGCAGATTGCGGTGAGCGCCTCTGAGTCGCTGGGGATTATTAGGGAATACGACTCTAAAATTCCCGTCGGCAAAGGTAAATTCCTTCCACTCTGCCTGCGCAAATGTCGTGGCCAGAAACAACGTGGCGAGCGCCAGTACTTTAGTTGCGCTCATAAAAACCTCCTTCGGGCCAGACCCAGATCATACTCCGGCAAGAGCACGTTCCCGCGCCCCTCCGTTGCGGACGACACACTATAGTTACTGCCCAGTTCAAGCATTCAAGGGAAATTGTGACCAAAACCGCACAATGCGAGACGTAACCGGCCCTGCAATCGACTCGGTGTAAAGGGCAGCTTATCTGCAATCAATTCGCTTATCGCCCGGCAGTGATTCTATTCGAGGCCTTATGGCTCATGATGGACCCGAAGCGGAGCCCTCGCCTTCCTCAGCAAAGGGGATAATCAGCGAGCGCAAACTTGCACTATCGCCTCCTTGTAACAGTAACCTGATGAGCACGCCTGGAGTTTTGGAGCAGTTGGTGGGATTATTGGGCAGGAATTGAGCGTGCGACAGCATGAAAAGGTTAGTCGCGTTGCTACTGGCCGTCAGCGTAGGCGTGGGACTCAGGGCTGCATACGGATTCTTCATGGCCCTTATTGTGTGGGATGCGGATGGGTCATTCGGAGTCGTACTTCGGACTCGGTATGGACCCAGCGATTTCACGCAATCTTGAGCTGCGGTCCTTCTACCTCGGCTTCTCTATTTTGATCTTCCTTGTACTCCTTAGACTGTATCGCCGTCAGTAGGGCGAGAACTAGCAATTTTTACGAACCACCATCGTCTACGATCAGGTTGCGAGTAAACGCCTGTTTTGAACAGTAACGAGCGAGACGATGGGGTGCACGCGCTGCTGGTTTCACAAAAGCAATAACGCTAACGCTACGTCTTCAGTTCTTCGACCAGGGCGGCACGACGCCAGTCATGCGCGCGTACGCGATCAGTTGACCCATGTGCTCATTGGCATGAACGATGATACGGAGATACATCCCATCAACCGTCGCATCTCTGTCGGCGATGTGGACTTTACGCTCCAAGTCGTTAGGTTTTGCGGCTAAATGGGCCTCTTTAACTGCGCCCAGCGAGCGTTTCAGCCAGTCGATTACTTCAGCCTTAGACGTAACCGTTTTTTCCATGTCCTGTTTGAGGCCTGCAGGCATCTTGGGACCAGTAACGCTCAACAGATAGAAATTCGCAACCGCAATGTGCATGTACACTTCGCTGGTGGAACGGACTCCTGCCGCAGGACGCCATGCGAATTTTTCCGCTGGCGTCGCCTCGGCCAGTGCAATCAACTGCCGAGAAACATGCCTCCACTCTCCATCATATCCCTGCCAGATCCCCTCCGGTGGCGCCTGGGCGAACAACATGGGCGAGTTCAAGAAAAGGCACAGCAAGAATGCCTTCACAAAGCAGGTTTTCACGATGCAACTCCTCTAATCAGTATTGGCCCTGATCATCTCGATATGATGTGCAAAGCCAGCACGAAGTCTACAGCAAGGCCGGTGAGCAGATAGACCCGTAGTTGGCGAAAAATTACACTCGTGAACCCGTAGTTGGTTCAAGAAGAACCCCACTGCCGCAGGGCCGCACTCGATCAAAGACTTCATGACACGGGAAAGTGGCAAAATTCGTTGTGGGCAGGGAAGGAGGAGTGTACGATGTGCGAGCCAGAGTGCAAATCGAAATATCCAGCTAGTTTGGCGGATGACGCAGGATTTGCCCGGTGACGCGCCGTATCGCTGGTATTCACACCGTGGTAGAAGTGGTAGAACAGGTCAAATTTTCTGGTATCAGAGGTTACGATGCTGAACGAAGCGACGATTCTAGCCTTCAGAACCAGCTTGCGCGGAGGACTGATCGAGCCCGGCGATCCGAATTACGACGCAGCTCGCAAGGTGTACAACGGGATGATCGACCGGCGCCCGAGACTGATTGCGCGGTGCGCTGACGTGGCCGACGTCATGTCGGCGGTGAAGTTCGGCCGCGAGCAGAAGCTGCTAGTGGCAATTCGCGGCGGCGGGCACAACGCGGGCGGGTTGGGCGTGTGCGATGACGGATTGGTAATCGATCTGTCGCCGATGAATTATGTTCGCGTGGACCCGAAGAAGAAGACCGTGCTGGCCGGCGGCGGTGCGCTATGGCGTGACGTGGACCATGCCACGCACGCGTTCGGCCTCGCCGTTCCTGCGGGCGTCATTTCAACAACTGGCGTGGCCGGACTGACGTTGGGCGGCGGGATCGGTTACTTGACGCGGCGGTACGGCCTGACTATCGACAATCTACTGGCGGTAGAAATGGTGCTGGCCGACGGGCGGTTCGTCACCGCCAGCGGCAAGGAAAATGCTGACCTGTTCTGGGCGGTGCGCGGCGGCGGAGGTAACTTCGGCGTCGTGACGTCGTTTCTGTTCAAGGCGCAACCCGTCCACACCGACTACGGCGGGCCGATGCTTTGGCCGATGGAAGACGCCGCGGAGGTGATGCGCTGGTACCGCAGCTTCATCGCCAACGCCCCCGATGACGTCTATGGGTTCTTTGCTTTCCTCACCGTGCCGCCGGGGCCGCCGTTCCCCGAGCATCTGCACAACGAGAAGATGTGCGGCATCGTGTGGTGCTACACCGGACCGATCAAGAAGGCGGAGAAGGTATTCAAGTCGATCCGGAGCTTCAAAACTCCGGCACTCGACATGGTTGGCCCGATTCCGCATCCGGTACTCCAAAGCCTGTTCGATGGTCTCTATCCGCCGGGACTGCAATGGTATTGGAAGGCCGATTTCGTGCGCACGCTCCCTGACGAAGCCATCGCGTTGCATGTGAAGCATGCGGCGAATTTGCCAACGATGCAGTCGACCATGCACCTGTACCCTGTCGACGGGGCGGCGAGCCGCGTCAAGAACGCTGCAACGCCGTGGTGTTACCGCGACGCGATGTGGGCCGCCGTGATCGTGGGGGTCGATCCGGACCCCGCGAACAAAGAAAAAATCTCCACGTGGGCGAAGGAGTATTGGAGCGCGCTTCATCCCTATTCCGCCGGCGGCGCGTACATCAACTTCATGATGGAAGAAGGCGAAGATCGCATCCGGGCAACGTACGGCAAGAATTACGACCGTCTGGCAAAGATCAAGAGACGCTATGACCCGGCGAACCTGTTCCGAGTAAATCAGAACATCAAGCCGGCGTGAAAGAGACCGAGCATCAAACCCCCGACAAGTCGGCAACGCGTAGAAAAGACCTGGTTCGCAGCCTGTTAGCGGCGGCTCTCGATTGTGTCTGGATGACGAGCAACCCGGAAGTCAGGATCGAGAAGCAGACTTCACAGGACTAATCCCACCGTTGAAGCCGAATAGCTTCCGTTAGCCGACCATTCAGAATTGTCCGGTCTACCGCAAACGCCACAGCGAGGGACTATAATGGCGCCCACTGATGGCACTTACCCCTGGCACCAAGCTAGGCCCCTATGAAATCCAATCCCCACTCGGAGCAGGTGGGATGGGAGAAGTGTATCGCGCACGTGATACGCGTCTCGACCGTGAGGTCGCCATCAAGATACTGGCCGCTCACTTAAGCGATAGTCCGGAGTTGCGCGCCCGGTTCGAGCGCGAGGCCAAAGCCATATCCGGTCTGCAACACCCCAACATCTGCGTTCTTTATGACGTGGGCCGACAGGATGGCGTGGATTTCCTGGTAATGGAGTATTTGCAGGGTGAGACCCTGTCGGCTCGCCTGGAACGTAAACCGTTGACGCCGGACGAAACCTTGCGCATCGCAATCGATGTTGCCGACGCCTTGGATACGGCGCACCGCAGTGGCATCATCCACCGCGACCTGAAACCCGGCAACGTGATGCTGACCAAGAGTGGGGCCAAGCTGATGGACTTTGGATTGGCCAAACTACAGACATTCGCGGCCGGCTCCCAGTCGGCTACTCCGGCGTTCTCCGCAGTAGCTACCATCGCCAGTATGGCCTCGCCGGTCACGGTGGCTGGAACCGTAGTTGGCACGGTGCAGTACATGAGTCCGGAACAGATTCAGGGAAAAGAAGCCGATGGGCGCAGCGACATCTTTGCCTTCGGCGCCGTGCTTTACGAAATGTTAACCGGCAAGCGGCCCTTCGAAGGCAAAAGCCAGCTTTCGGTCGCCAGCGCGATCCTGGAAAAGGACCCCGAGCTCATCTCGAAAATCCAACCGCTCACTCCTCCATCTCTCCAGTACCTGGTGCAAACCTGTATGTCAAAGGAGCCCGACCAGCGCTTCCAGAGTGTGCACGACTTGAAACTTCAGTTGCAGTGGATTTTGGTCGGCGGCAGCCAGACGGGCACTCCGGCGCTGGTGGTCTCGCAACGAAAGAACCGGCAGAAGGCGCTTACCGCTGCGACAGTCCTGGGATGGATGCTGGCCGCGGGTGCGTTGGTCACGGCGGCGATGTACGCGCACCGGTTGACTTCGGCGCAGACGCTGGTTCGGGCACAACTCGAGCGGCCCGCGGGCTTTGATTTTGCCACTGTTCTCGAGGGTGCGCCGGTGCTCTCGCCGGATGGGCAACAGATCGTGTTTGTTGCATCGAAGGACAAGAAGACAAACCTTCTTCTTGTTCAAAGGCTCAGCGTCGCAAAGGCCGAGCCCCTGGCGGGCACCGAGGGCGCCAAATTCCCCTTCTGGTCTCCGGACGGAAGATATCTCGGCTTTTTTGCTAATGGTAAGCTTAGAAAAATCGAGGCCTCCGGCGGACCGGTAGAAGCGCTTTGCGACGCCCCCGAAGGAAGAGGGGGCGCTTGGAGCAAGAGCGGCATCATCCTCTTCGCGCCGAATATTGCTGGTCCGCTCGAGCGTGTGTCGGACGGCGGCGGGACGCCCGAGGAAGCGACTCCAAGCCATAAAGACGATGGCCAGTTCACGAATCGTAATCCCTATTTTCTGCCTGACGGGAAACACTTTCTTTTCGTGCAGCGCTCTACCCATGAATCCCTGGGAAATCTGTACGCTGCGTCCCTCGACGGAGGTACAGCCCAGAAGCTTCTGCCCTCTGGGTCCAACGTTTCCTACAGCGACGGCTACTTGTTTTACATGAAAGACGGAACTCTGACGGCGCAACCCTTCGACGCTTCAGGACTGCGCTTGCATGGCAGACCTACCCCCATCGCGGAATCGGTGGAGTACTACAATCCACGAAATATTGGGTACTTCTCCGTCTCGCAGGGCGTCCTTGTCTACCGTCAAAGTGTTCTTGAAAATCGCGAGCTCGTGTGGCTTGACGCTACGGGAAAAGAATCGGAGCATTGGGGTGAACCGGCCCCTTACATTGGTGGCACCTTTTCTCCCGGCAGTCACGCCGCAGTTCTGTACAGACAGAACTCCGACGGGCACGGAAACAGTCTGTGGCTAGCCGATACGCACCGCAAGACCATCACGCGGCTCACCCCAGATTCCGATCAGGACCAGAGGGGAATCGTATCCGTCGACGGCGCGAGCATTGTCACCTCTGCAACCAGTGGCTACCACAGTGTCCTGGTTCAGCACTCGCTCATCTCTTCCGGAAAGGAAGAAAAGCTGGCGGATGTGGGGGGCGCCGTTTATCTGGCGAGCCAGTCCTTGGATGGCCGGTATGTATTATTCTCGCTGCAGGATGCTAAGACCAGCTTCGACGTCTATGTCATGGACATGGCAGGCGATCGCAAGCTCGTGCCGGTGCTCAACGGTCCCTATTCTGAGTCCGATCCAAAGCTCTCTCCGGACAATAAATGGCTGGCTTTCACTTCCGACGAAAACGGTGGCTTCGAACTCTACGTAACGCCATTCCCCGGCGGAGGTTCGAAGTGGCAAGTCTCTAGTGGCGGGGTTGCTTTCTCAGACAACAATGTGAGTGTCGCCGATTGGTCGCCCGACGGCAAACAACTGTACTACCGCCAGGAAAATAAGATATACACGGTGGAAGCCCACACTGACGGCAGAAAACCAGAATTCTCGGCGCCCAAAGAAATCAGCGGTCTTCCCCAGGAGCTGGACTCGATTGCTTTGCTGACTGAAGGTAAACGGACCATGGCCACCCGGCCGATCGGACAGCACAGCGAGTCCCCCCTAAATTTAGCCCTGAACTGGCAGCGCCTCATGCAGTGAGGGGTTGGCCGTGTTTGGCCCAGCGTGTCGGCTAAATGGCCCTGCAGCGTCATAAACAATCGCTGTGCGGGATCTGGCGCCGCGTGCTCGATGCCAGGCTCCACATTCAGCTCGTCGACGTTCGCAATCATACTCGCGCGGGCGATCGGGGCAGCGGTCAGTTCGGCCCGCATCTCGCCAATCAGTGGTACATTCACTCCGTCGTTGCCTTTCCGTTTCGCGCTGGCAAGAGCCTTTTCGGCAGCGGCCTCAGCGACACCGATGTAAGCAGAGCAAATCAAGGGTAGTGCGACGGTGAGAATCACATTCCACCCGCAGTGATACTCCCCGCACGCCCGCCTGCCGCGTGTCATTCGTTTCCCGCCTTTTCCACGCCTGCGCCCCTAGACGGACTTCCAAATAGCCAGCTTCCATCCGATCGCCAGTCACCCACTGGCAACCGTATCGGGAACGAGTCTCCTCGACAACCCTCATCCAGGGCGAAATTCTACCGGTTAGCCCTGTCATCCGGCCGCAAATCGACGGCTTACAACTTACCCACACGCGAACTGCTGGCTCGCTTCAGAAGGCTCACTTCTGCCGCGACGTCGTGTTACACCAACGACAGGGTTGTGAGTGTGATGGCAATTTTTCACCAATCATTGCGCCTGCTTGCGCGTTCGCCTTAGGGCGAAGAGCAGCCGAAATGCTATGTTCGGGGCCGACCAAAGCGTACTCAGAAAAGAGCTCTGAGTATTATGGTGGGTGGATTTTGAAGCAGGAGGTTTCTAGTGAAGCGCATCCGGCAAATCATTGTTGCGTTGTTGGGTCTGTTTTACGTTGGGCTGCTCTATCCGCTGTACACGGATCTATGGCACAGCAAATGGCTGATTGAAATGCACAACGAGGAATGCGAGCCGATGTTCCTAACCTTCTTTGTCACGCTCGGAGTGTTTCTGTTGTTGGCTGCGCGAAAGCCCATGCAATACAGGCTTGTGATTGCTTTCGCAGCGTGGCACAGCCTCGCACATTCGGCAACCATGCTGATCCAGACGGTCGAAGCGTACAGGCACGGGACTCCACGGGATTACAGAGATGTGATCCTCTTCGGAATGATTGGAATAGTTGTGCTACTCATGGTTCCATCGAAAGAAGAGGCAGTGGCTATCGCGTAATCCCGGTTCCCGGCGTGTCTTTGAGATGAGGTCGCCATGAACAGAATCCGATTGGCGAGAACAGGCGTGGCTGTTGAAAAATTCATCTCGCTAGCATGCCCTATAAATGACGTTCTCGATTTTGGTGGACATTTTCTATCCCTCGACCGGGACATTTTTTCAAAAGAGGGGTTTTTTCAACAGCCACGCCTGATTGCAACAGTTACGCTCAAGGGCAGTGGCGTGCATAATTTTCGAACGGGAGCACACGCGAATGGATCGATTCGACCGCTGCCGCCAGGAGATTGACATCAATGACGTGCCCTGCATCTGAGGGACTTGGTGCCATTCGCTTACAAATGGGGTATCGGGGATGACGTCGCTCGATCCGTTTTCGAGGAATCTACTTCTGACGAAGAGAAAGACGAATTCCGTCGCGCCTCGACCGGAAAGACGGAGCAAGTGACGGAATGGCTGGATTCGTTTGCGGAAGGCAGCGTTCACCCCGGCGCATTCTCGAATTTCCGCTATATGCTCGAAGCTGTCGCGGAGATGACCATCTGGCCAGACTGATGTTCTGCCCGGATTGCGGATGGGGCCGGCGCCGTTCTGGCTGCAAAGACGCCGCTCGGCCGGCTCGGTCGCTTCAGTGATATCGCCCCCCTGGCGGTGTTCCTGGCGTCAGACGAATCAGCCTGGATCACGGGAGAGTCATTCGGGCCGCGGGCGGCCTCGTTGTGGCCACTTGAGTGCGATGTGCTGACCCCTGAGACAGAGAAGGCCGGGCCGAACATGGACGTGCAACGCTCAACCGCGCTCCGACGATCTGATGGATTAAGCGCAATTGCCAGCTTAAGTCACCATTGGCCGGAATACCTGATGGAAGTCGGCGAGGTGGGATTGTACCTCTTCGTTGCGTGCGTGGTAACGACGTTGCTAGATCACCCTGCGTCGATTGTGCGGCAGTCTATTCCTAGCTGCATTGCTCGCAGGGCGCTCATGGGATTGGTTATGGGTGCGACGGCTATTGCAATTGTGATCTCACGCTGGGGCAAACGGTCGGGAGGTCATTTCAATCCGGCAATCACCTTCGCTTTCTATCGCCTGGGAAAGGTAGAATTTTGGGATACATGGTTCTACGTAATCGCGCAGTTCTTAGGCGCGATGAGCGGTGTCGCCCTTGCCAAATATATGCTGCGTGGGGCCCTTGCTCATGATGCGGTGCGTTATGCGGTGACGGTGCCAGGCATGTACGGAAGCACTGTCGCATTCGTGGCCGAATTGGCGATCTCTTTCTTTCTGATGATTACTGTGTTGTGCGCGACCAATCAAAAAAGACTAGCGCCATACACGGCGTATTTTGTGGGCGTACTGATCGTGATCTACTACACCTTCGAAGCACCGTTGTCAGGCATGAGCACGAACCCGGCACGAACATTCGGCTCAGCACTGCATGCGAACGATTGGCACGCGCTCTGGATTTATTTCATAGCTCCGTCGATGGGCATGCTCGCCGCCGGCGAGGTATTTCTCCGGGTCCGCCGGGGTGCCGCCCCATATTGCGCCAAACTTCACCACGCTAACCATGAACGCTGCATCTTCCATCACGCCCAAAACGAAGTTTAGGGAGGAGATCCTATGCAACGACTTCAACATGACTACTTGGCTGCATATCGCAGCCTGAAACTGACTCGGGACTCCGAAGGTATCCTGGTCGCCGAATTTCACAGCAACGATGGGCCATTCACTTTCACCGCACAAGATCATACTGAGTTTGTCGAAGCCTTTTACCGGATCGCGCAGGACCGGGCGAACAAGATTGTCATCTTGACCGGAGCGAGCGGAGACTTCATCGCTGAGATCGATTTTTCATCCTTTAGCAATGTCGCCGATCCCGGCGTTTGGGACCAGGTTCACGATGAAGGCGTTCAGCTTTTAGAAAACATAGCCAACATACGCGTGCCGGTCATCGCGGCTATCGAGGGACGCGCTCATGTGCACTCAGAATATGCCCTACTTGCGAATGTGATTGTGGCAGCCGAGGGGGCGACCTTCCACGATGTGCCGCATTTCGCTGGCGGCATTGTGCCCGGGGACGGAATCTTCACAACCTGGAGTTATCGCGCCGGAGCGGGACGAGCGGAGGCATTCCTGCTGAATCCACAGCCGCTAACGGCGCGTACCGCATGTGAATGGGGAGTGGTTGCCGAAGTTGTGCCGAACGGTAAGGCGCTCAGTCGGGCACGGGAATTGGCCGCACTCTACTTGAAGGCTCCCGAGGTGACGCGCCGCAATACACGCATACACTTCATTCAACCCCTGAAAGAACGCATCGTGCGAGAAGTTGGCTACGGACTGTCGCTCGAAGGGGCGTCGGCAGCCGATCTCGTCAAATCAATGCAAGCCAAGAGCGAACCTGTTGCTCAGAAAGGAAAAGTCGCATGAAGAAAACTCAGACCTCTCCATCCGCCCATGTTCTTAAGAAGTCGCAGCCGGAAGAATTTGATCTGGTGATTCTCGGTGGCGGCACCGGCTCGACCGTCGCTGCGTGGACGTTTGCCAGCGAAGGCAAGCACGTCGCGGTTGTCGATCGCAAGTATATCGGCGGCTCTTGTCCTAATATTGCGTGCCTTCCGAGCAAGAACATTATCCATAGTGCGAAGGTTGTGGACTACTTTCGCCGAAGCAAAGAGTTTGGCATTGCTCATGATGGCTTCACGATTGAGATGTCGGGCGTCCGCGACCGCAAGCGCAAGATGGTCGTCGGCCTGAACGAGATGTATATGGAGAACTACAGGAACACGGGCGCCGAGTTCATTTTGGGCACCGGACGGTTTGTTGCTCCGAGAACTGTGGAGGCCATCCTCCCCGACGGGAGCATTCGTCAACTCCGCGGTACGAATGTGATCGTCAGCACCGGCACACGGGCCTCATTGGAACCAATTCCTGGTCTTGCTGATGCACAACCACTCACGCACATCGAGGCGCTCGAATTGGACCAAGTCTCCGAACATCTGCTCGTTATCGGCGGGGGCTACGTAGGAGTAGAGCTTGCGCAGGCCATGCGGCGATTCGGCAGCAAGGTGACTGTGATTGATCGCAATGGACGCCTGATGTCCAAAGAAGACCCGGACGTATGCGAGGATCTTCGCAGTCTGCTCGCAGATGAAGGCGTCGACATTCTCCTGAATGCACAAATCAACACAGTGTCGGGTAAAAATGGCGACTCGGTAACTGTCGTCGTCGAGCAGAATGGAATTGAGACAGTACTAAAGGGTAGTCATGTGTTGGTCGCCACGGGCCGCAATCCAAACACCGAAGGACTCGGCCTGGAACTGACCGGTGTTGAGCTCACCGACCGTGGATACATCAAGGTCAACGAACGGCTGGAGACCACCGCGCCCGGCGTCTGGGCGATCGGCGAGGTCGCAGGTAGCCCGCAGTTTACCCACATCAGCATCGACGATTTCCGCGTCGTCCATGCCAATATAACCGGCGGCAACCGTGTGACCACCGGCAGGCAAGTCCCATATTGTCTGTTTACCGACCCCGAACTTGCTCGTATCGGTCTGAGTGAAACAGAAGCGCAGGCTCAAGGGATCGCGTATCGCCTGTTTAAGGTCCCAATGGAAACCAACCTTCGTGCACGTACGCTGTCGGAAACCCGCGGGTTCGTGAAGGCCCTCGTGGAGGCTGATAGAGATCGCATCCTCGGGTTCACAGCCTTCGGTGTCGGTGCGGGAGAGATCCTGGCCACCGTCCAGATTGCGATGATCGCAGGGCTGCCCTACACGGCGCTGCGCGATGCGGTCCTGACTCACCCAACACTGGTCGAGGGTCTCATATCTCTGTTCTCTTCTGCGGCGTCAGCGCACAATGTTGTCGAGACGAGAGGAGCCGAGATCTCCGCCGCATGAGATGAACGGCAACAGCACTGAGAAAAATACGCACTCACGATCCGGTCGTTGCGCAACATGTTTCGCTACTTGCGGGCATTGTTAGTTCCACGAGTCTTAGTGCTGAATCTGAAGCGCCCACGAGTGGAAAGGTGTCCGCTGAGGTGCTCTGGACGGGCGCTTCAGATACAGCCCTAAGACATATCGATACCTAATCGGCGAAAGGAAATCTCGGGCTACTTGTGAGCGTACTCGAGCCTCGGGTACCAGTCGGTGCCGCGACCCTCCGGCGTTAGATCCAACATCAGCCAAAGAGGATCGAGGTCTGGAGCGCCGCGCGGATCCTGTCCGGGGTCGGCCATCGCACCACTCATCTCGCCACTGTAGAAGTGGTAAACCCTTCCGTTACGCCGCGTGAAAACACTGAAGCCGGGTACGTCGGCGTCGCTGGGATTGACGTAGGTGCGTGTGTAATCGCCGGTCACGTCGGAGACAAACCGGAGGTTCGCGAAGCCGCGGTGTTTCTTATATTCTACCAGCCGCTCTATGGGTGAGCGTGCCGTAACGGCGATTGCGGACCGCTCGCGCAGATTAACAGCGATGCCATTCCAGGAGCTCAAAAACGATGTGCACATGGGACACGGCGCTTTGCGCTCTGGACCGTACATCATGCTGTAAACTAGCAGTGTGTCTTTATTGCCGAACAGGCTGGAGGAGCGAATGGGACCAGTTTCGGAGACGACCTCGAAGTCGTGCGGGACCTCTCCACCATCGGGTGGCGCGCGCCGCTTGGCTGCCACGTCCTCGATGTGGCGGCGCAGTTCGATTTCTTCCACGAGAAGCGCATTTCGAGCCGTGCGATATGCCGCACTCTCGTTAGGAAAATGAGCCGTATGGGTAGCGACAAGCTCCCGGGCGGGTGAAAGCGTCTGAGCGACCGACATAATACCTCTCAGTCATATTCCAAGCTATTTCATACGGCGCGAAGAGCCGTTTTGGCGGGATCACTCAACCCCCGCTACTCGATAGAGCATTTTTCACTCAGAAATTCCTGCAGGCCTCGCGGCAGAGCTCTCGCCAGTTCTTGCCCGAGTCGAACCTTGCTCCGTATCCGCAGATCGACGGGTCGCACGCATTTCGTCACTGCTTCCCAGCTTCGATCGGCTCCGGCCTCCGTGCGTCAGTGAGCACGCAGAAAGCGCAGGCGTATGAAAGATGTTTACGAAATTCTCCGGCTGGAGGAAATCGAGTTGGCGAAGGTGAAAGCGGAGGCACGGCTGTCTGTCCAGGGAAGCCGATCATCGAAGTTATATATCGCGGATCAGCGCCAGCGCGGTCACATCGTTGTGAGTGGGCGGAGCCCCCATGAATTGCCGGGCAGCCTCCAGAATAGTCAGACACAATTCCTGGGCGGTGAGGACTGCCGCGGTCTGAAAGCTCTCTCGCACGCGCTCTAGTCCAAATTCCTCGCCGCGGTACTCCGCTTCCGTGACTCCACGCGAGAGAATCAGAAGTGCCGCCCCAGGCACTAGGGCGCAAGTCGATGCGCTTTGCGTTACGTGGGAGAAAAGGCCGAGCGGGAGGCCGGTCGCTTCCAATCGCGTGATGCCAGTGCCGTCGCGCAGTAACCCGGAGTATGTCCAGCGTTGGCGTAGCAGACCGTACCTAGGTCCTCGTTGTAGCAACCGATAAATGCCGGACAACTGCGAATCCCGCCCGCAAATTGCAGGATAGTCCGATTGATCTCATGGCAAAGTTCAATTATCGCTTCGGCTTCACTAAAGTCTTCGCCCGCAAACAGTCTAGGCGCTCGGGTTCTAAAAACGCTTTGCGTAGCGATGAGGATTTCACGGGTGTCCTCTCTGCGGCCAGCTAGGTCTAGCAGGCCGAACAACACACGGGACGGCCCCACGCGCAAGAATTCGTAGAAGTCGCCGCTACACGCACCTGGTAATACACGGCCGCGACATCTGCGCCCCGCAGCGTCGGCACGTCGGTATGTCGAGGATCGACACGTGCGCCACCGCTTCGCGGCGCTTGAAGTAGGAGCGCACCAGATCCCCGGGGGACGACGTTAGCACGCGCATGATTTCCGCTTTTTCTGTCATGGCAGCTCGGGGATAGCTGGCACTTTCCTCTCGTCAAACAATCAGCCTACTGCGTCCTGGACAAAAGGTTCACGAATGGTGTCTGGCTAGTTTCGACGCGCCGCCGCAGATAGCGATTGCGGCTCATATGAATGGCCCATTGAGTTGGCGATCGGGGACGTCATTTGCTGCACATGCTCATCAGCCTACCGGCCACGCTTTTCTCAATATTGTTCACTTCTGAACACTTGCCATTACCATAGTGTGCGGGGCCGGGCCCAAGTGTTCGCACGAAGAAACCGGCGCGCGCAAATTACTCCCGCTAACCGTTGACATCGGCCGCACAAAGCCGAAAGAGAACCGCGACCCATGCCTGTTCTAGGTGGTTCAAGACCATATTCAGACGCGCCAGAGAACGCCACTCACTCCAGCCGTTCTCACATTCGGCGTTATTGTTATCACGGTTACGCTCTATTCGGGTATTGAAGGATTTCGCTCAGCCCATTCGAACCAACAGGATCGGAGCACACAGACGCCGATTCGGGCCTTTTTCGGTCACCGTCCGGTCACAAACAACTTCTCTTGATCCTGCCAGGCACCGGGAACTAGCCACCGACGCGGGTTCGAACGCGACTCTCTGGGAAGCCCGGCGGATTAAACAAGCAATATCCAATTGCGCTTCCGGTCAACGGGGACACGCTAACGGCGCGGGTTTTCGTTCGATTCTTCATCGAGTCCCGGCGGATTGTAGCGGCACCAAATGTTGCCAAACAGATTATTGAACTAAACAGTCCTGGACAGGGCGCTATTCCTAGGTTGCTGGTGTGTTCATGTTGTGCGCCACGGTCGCGCGAAACCGGTCTTGGTTCATCTCTGTACCGGCAGAATGGGCTGTGCTAAAGTGTCTCGGCTTACCGAAAGGAGCACTATGGCAAAGAAGATTGATCCCCTCAACAAGAAGCATTACGGAGCAGTATCGGCCATGCTTGCCGTATCCGACGTGAAGACGGCCGTGGCCTTTTATCAAAAGGCTTTTGGCTTTGCCAAGCGTGGTGTAATGATTGGCCCGGATGGCAAGCCGATCCATGCCGAGCTAACTCTGCGTGGCACGACTTTGATGCTGGGACCGGAAAACCCGGCGCGTGGCATGCGCAGCGCTAAGACAGTTGGCGCCTCGCCGGCGAGCTTGTATCTCTACGTGGAAAATGTGGACAAAACAGTCGCAAAGGCCGTGGGTCTCGGAGCAACTATTCAAGGCCAAGTCACGGACATGTTTTGGGGCGATCGTTGCGGCATGGTAGTCGATCCTGACGGATACGGATGGATGGTGGGGACACACAAGGCTGAACCGTCGACCCGGGAAATGAAAAAGAAAATGGCAGAGCAGGTCGGACAGCAGCCGGCTGGTGCTGCAACCGAGGCGGCTTAGCCGGGCACTCACTAACCGGATCTGTTGCTAGCAATAGCGGTGCAACTGTTTAGCTTTTTGCTCATGGAGCAATCGTCCCCAGGCGCCAACTCTGTAAGGTTTATTTCGGCTTTTCGGAAGGCGCGATCTGAACCTGAATGGCGTGAATGTCGTCGGATTTTTTGGTGTCCACGGACACTATTCCAAAACTGCCGTTCGCGCCGCGGACTTGAACGGTTCGGGTGGCTTGCGCTCCGGACGGGCCTGGGCGCACCGTGTTGGTAGTTAGCGTGGTCACTCGGAGACCGGAGCCCGGATCGCCAGGGCTCGACTGCTCCACCTGCTGTTCGGTGGTTTGCTGACCATTGGAGCTAGTGCGCTGGGCATTGGTTGCGCGCTCTACCAGGTGCAGACTGCCGTCCCGAGCCGATCCGGGGACATCGACGGAATAGGTTTCAACTGTGTTGCGCTTTTCTCCCGGAGCGCTCTCGGATTCCTTGCTCACGGTACGAGAGACCTCGCCAAGCTTGCCTTCAGAATCAGGGCGGGAGACCCGTTCCTCGGTGCTGCGGTTCTTGCCTTCTTCCCTGGTAATAGCTTGCCGTATTTCGCCTACTTGCCAGTTCCCGGCGCCATCGGGAAGCAGCGTAGTTTTTTGAGATTCAACCGTGTCATTTGAGCCTCGTTTGCGAACCTCTTGCACTTTCATAGCTGGAGCCACACCCCCGTTGACACTTGGTAGCGACACCGTGGTTTTCGTCTCCTCCACATCCTTACTGGTCCGTTTGGTCTCCTCGGTTTCGCGCCGAACCAACTGAAGCCTGCCGTTGACATCGGGGTTCGAGGTGACGCGTAGTACATTCGAGTCACCTCCGGGCAGAGCGTGCTTTTCTTCTTCTGTCACCTGTACCAGCGTTTTCGCCCCATCGGAATCCCGACCGAACGTTCGCGTGGTGGTTCGCACGGTGGTGGCGTCCACTTGCACTGTTTCCTTTTCGATGTCTTGGTAAGGCTCGAAATGTCCATCAGACCCGCGGCGCTCGACCGATTGCTTGTCTAGTGTCCGATTGCCGCTCCGGATGTGACTTTCGAGAGTGCGTGTGGGATTTACGTTGTCGTTTTGCGACTCGGTGGTGGCCGTCCAGGACTTGTTCGCGTCGCCTGTTTGGGCATCGGATGTTTGCGCCCCAAGCGCGACAATAGAACAAGAATATGCCCCGATTGCGAGTAGCATCAGCTGGCTTAAACGCGCCGCGCGCGAACGTCCATCCCGTTTGAAAATATTTGTGGTGCGCATGCCTTTTATTCTCTCCCTGCCGACATTCGGTGTCCAGCGCAACAAGGCAAGCGGGCCAGCGGACTCTGGGTCCCATCCGCCGGTCCCGCATCTAGATTCCTCATAAACGCCGGCATCGATAGACTTCCTTCCTATGACCGCCACTTGCGAGAGAGGCCTGAATAAGTCTAGCTAGGGGATTCGCCGTTCTCGCCGCTTACCAGCCAGGGGAACGCGGTCATGCCACCTTGCGGAGGAATCCAGCGGAGTACGTCGCGATGGTCCGCCATGAAGCGCTCGAGGAGCTTGAGGTTTCGGGTGGCGGCTTCCAATTTCTCCGGTGGTGGTGTTGCAGATCGAGAAGTAGGCGCGCGCGGTCCAGTATTGCTGGCGGCGCTGGGCATCGTGTTCGATCATCCATCCCGTGCGCACGCCGGCAATCGAAAATGCCTTCGACAGGTCGGCGATCACTGTGGCATGCGGCAGGCGCGCCGCCGATTTCGTTTGCCTTCCGTGGTGGATGGGATGGTAGACCTCGTCACTCACGAGCTGGATTCCGCGCTCGGCGGTGAAGTCGTGAAGGGCTTCCATTTCGCCGTCGCCGAGGGTCGCGCCCGTGGGGTTGTGCGGGCTGTTGACCAGGATGAGCTTGGTCTTCGAGTCGGCGAGCCGCTTGATCTCGTCGAGGTCTATGCGGAAGCCGTTCTCGCGGCGCACGCGATAGCAGCGATGATGAGGACCAAGGGAACGAGGACGATGAGGGCTACTCGGAAGTGAGCGTGCCTCGATCCAGCGAACAATTGGCATTCAGTTCGGCGAAGAGAGCAGTACACATGAGGTAAACTTGGGCCTGTGCGGTTGGGTACTGGTGGGGAGGTGATGAGATTGGCAGAAGTTCGACTGCAAGAAGGCGAGTCGCTGGAGAATGCCCTTCGTCGCTTCAAGCGCAAGGTGCAACAGGAAGACATCATCAAGGAGGTCAGGCGTCACTCCTTCTACCTGAAACCGGGCGAGAAGAAGCGCGTTAAGCAAGCTTTAGCGCGAAAGCGTGCTCGAAAAAAGAGTCGCAAAGAGTCGGACTAAGTGCAATCTAGGGCCGCGCCTGCCACACAGCGGCCCTCCATTTCGCTCGGCAAGGTTCTCTGCTGGACAGTCGTTCTACTTCCTGGGGTGCTTCGGCTTTACGGCTGTACCGAGTTCAATCCAAGGTAGACAGCCCAACCCGCGATTGCCAAGATCATCAGGCCCGAAGTTGCGCCTACTAGTTTCACCAGAGGATTTATCTTGTTCACTTTGGCTATCAGTTGGCTTTGTTCCGTTGCCCTTGATGAGGAAGACTCATCAATGAAAAGCTGGTCGTCCTCTTGCCTAGTCAGGGTACTGCGGTAGAAGAGGAGGATGAGGAGAATTCCAGTCACACCCCCCCACGCAATCAGCAGCCATTCCATTCCCGGAGTCATAGGTCACCTCCACTATTTCGAGCAATTGAGAGATGCGAAAGGGACTGCTTAAGGCTAGTCTTCGGCATCAGCAATAGCAATGCGATTCGAGTAGTGTTTTCCCAACAGAGGCGGAATGGTCTCTGGCCCGTGGGAGACCTGTGGTGCATAACCCGAGGCCGCGATGATAGCTGCCTGCTCCTAATGCGATCGCTTCGCCCCCGGCTACGCGTAGAAAAAACGGTTCGCAACCCGTTAGCAGCGGCTTTCGGGATTGTGCATGGAGACGAGCAACCCGGAAGTTAGGGTCGAGAAGCCGACTTCACAGGACCGATCCAGCCGTGGAAGCCGGATAGCTTCCCGAGGTTCTGGTCGCCGAAGGCCTTAATGTCTTTGGCGACGGTTTAGCAATACACAGGGAGGTTCTGAATGGTTTGCAAAATTTTCTACTCTACTCCCTTTTTCAACGGGTTACAAATCAGTTGATTTGATCCGTTCTGCTTGGTAACGATTCGTTCTGATCGTGCAACCATTACAATTTCAACAACCCGGTACGCAAAATTCGAATGGAATGCTGGTCTTCACTCGTAAGCTTTCCTCCCTTTCTCATGGTTCAGCTGGTCCAAACTGCACGGTTCTAACAATTGATTTTGTTCAAGGCGATCCTGCAATTGCTGGTTATTTCCGGGGCGCTCATTCATTTTGAGAGGGCGTGCACGGTTTCTCCGAAACTGCATCGACATAATTCCTTTCGGCACGTCTGGGACCAGATCCGTTACAATCAAACCGTTGAAAGCCGCCAGATATGGTTGGGAGTGATAGATGGCAAAACCAGCGAGTAAAGCAAAGAAGAATAATGCATTCATGAAGCCGATGCAGCCCTCGGAGCATCTGGCCAAGATTGTCGGCACAGAACCGCTTCCGCGAAGTGAGGTCACGAAAAAGATCTGGGCGCACATCAAGAAGCACAAACTGCAGAATCCGCAAAATAAACGGGAAATTCTGGCCGATGATAAGTTACAGCCTATTTTTGGCGGGAAAAAGATGGATATGTTTCAGATGGCCAAAGCGGTCAATAAACATCTGAAATAATCGGTACCGTCACAACCTCGAAGAGCCCTGTCGCTGTAGCTCGAGAAGAATGCGTATCCCGCGGTAGAAATTCTCTTTGTTGTAGGCTGTCTCCCAACGGCTCAAAACCGCCTTGAATTGCTTGCTCGCATTCTTTAGGGTGACTTGCGCTCGCGGACGAGATTTCTGGATGGTCCTCAAAGAGCGAAGTGCGTCAACGATCTCCGGCTCGATCCGCTTGCGTGACTTTTGAGCATTTCTTATCCATCGAGGTGGGATGTTCGCCCGGAACCTAAGGAACCCCCGTGTGGCCGATCCAGCACTTGACAAAAAGAGCTTGGCTTCCCTTGGCATTACATTACCTCCCGCGTGTGGCAAAAGCCGGAAACCTCATCAGAAAAAACCCTGTCAAAATCGCCGTATGCCCCTAAACTGTCAGGGTACCACCCGGGTTGCGCTAAATCGTGGCTAGACAGCGCTAAGAGTGTAATGCCATAGCCCGCCAACCACGTATTATTGCCTACGGAAGAGGTCCATGACGCGAATAGCGTGCAGCCTTTCAAAGGTGATCGTCGTCTAACTCTCAAGACCGCAAGGGACTTGGGACTTGGAGGATACATGCCACGTTGGCGATGGTACGGCCGCACTTGTGTCCGACAAGCAATTTTCTTTTCGACCGTTACGATTCTCGCCTTTGCACAGAACGCCCCCACCGGGACCAGTCCCGCGCCTCCGCCAAAGCACTTCGACCACGTGCTCATCGTCGTACTCGAAAATCAAAACTATGAGTCCGCCATCAGAAACGATCTTATGAAAAGCCTCGCCCAGAAGGGTGCAATCTTCAGCAATTTCGGCAACCTCTACCATTACTCCTATCCGAACTACCTAGCGATGATAGCGGGTAGTGATTTCGGTACACACAGACCACTATTCTTTAGTGATAACCAGAGGACGTTCAACCACGATAGCGAGCATAGGACGATCGCCGATTTGCTCAATTGGAAGAACTACGCTGAAGATTACCCGGCGTCTCCGACCGCTCAGAAACCATTCCTCGGCGACCGCAAGGGAAGGTACGTACGCAAGCATGTACCCTTCCTAAGTTTCCGAGAGGTCCAGAATAAGAGTTTTCACAATGTGGTCGCGGTGGATACTCACGCCCAGAACAATGCTTTTGTGACTGATATCGGCAGCTTTATCGCCGATCCGCAAAAGCATCCGCTACCTGAATATATGTTTTATAGTCCGAATCTCGACGACGACGGGCATGACCCGATGTCTAATCCGCAAGAAGGGCTCAAAAAGGCCGCGGATTGGCTACGCGTGTTTCTCACCACCTGGCTCCATTTCGACGATACGACTTGGGTTCCGAAAGACGAACAGATGAAGCGAACGCTCGTGATCGTCACTTTTGACGAGTCGGAGGGAGATAACAAACCGGAACGAATCTACACGGTATTTCTGGGCGCCATGGTGAAACCACAGGAGGTTACGGCTGCTTACAATCATTACAGTGTCTTGCGAACGATCGAGGATAATTTCGGGCTCGACCCAATTCAAGGAGAATCGGGAGACGGCACTGCGTCCGTTATCGCCGGCATCTGGAAGTAGTTTACGTTATTCCAGCGACTGCTTTATGATCCGTTAGATATTCCCGGAAGAAAGAGCTGATAGTTAAGCGGAACACTCATGGCTCTGATGTGTGCCCTATAGCTCAGACGCCCAACTCCAGACCGAATACAGTACGGGGAGCACCCAGAAGGGCTCATGACCAGCCGCACCAGTGACCTTTCCTCAGGTTCGGACATCTGCGCCCACGTTAAACATCTTGGCTATGCAATTTCGAGGTGCATTCGACTCTATGGCGAGGAGTTTGAAGTGGTTTCGGACCCGTTTCCTGAAGCTGGTGGGATTGCAGTTCACATGACCACGAAGAAAGACTCAACCATTCGCGTACTGCAGATTCCGGCGACAGTGCTTCAGGGTGCAAAAGGGCAGAGGCCACACTAGCGCCTAGCCGTGTCGAGAGCGCCATAGTTGAGCAGGAGAAAGCATCCATGGGCAAACCGAAGGATCAAGATCGGGGCAAGGGAGCGATGGAGCAGGACCAGCAGAATCAAGGCGGCAATACTAGCATGCCAGGTCAATTGGGACACCGTGATGAGGATGAAGAGTTGAAAGACGCCGACGCTGATTTGCCCGGGTGAAACCTGCTGTTTTCTGTGGACTACCATTGTGAAATCGCCGTATCACAAGCACTGCTTTGGCAGGGACTTATCGCTTCTCGACTTTGCCGCCACTGGATTGTGGTAGCGAGGGGAATTTTATGAGAGCAGAGGTATTCATCGATCAATCCGAAGGCGGATTCGCTGAAATCTCTGTAGTCAGGCATGGTCTGAGCTCCGGTACTGCGCGGAAATACCGCACAGTTGAGGAAGCGATGACGGTACTTTTGGTATTCGGATTTGACAGAGGGCTGGTTGATCGTCAACTCGGAGCTCTTTCAGAGATGTCTCCAACGTACTGCTGAGGTTCCCAGTGGCTGATATAGCCGATGATGTTTTACGATCGTTGGGATTCATGGCCGCCGCATTCCACTCGGCTTAAATGACCTTTTTGTAGCCTCTTTAGACAGGATAGGGCCGGATTTCCCGTGTGGCACAAGGGTCATGAATCCATGACAAAATCATCATGGTCTTGCTTTACAAGCTTCGAGTGCAAAGTGTCGGTTCTAGGTGCCATGACCGATGGTTGGGCCTTCTTGTCTGTCCGTGTGTTGACACTGCTCCTGGTCTTGCTGGTGTCGAGCCGTGGGTCGTTCGGATACTGGACAACTTCTTCTTCGCCCGCCCAGCGCTCAAGGCAAAACAAGTCGATGCGCGAGAACCTGCCAAACTTCGGCGAGGTGACTACGACTCTGTATCGCGGCGGTCAGCCTTCCAAGAGAGGATTTCGCATACTGGCAAAGATGGGCGTCAACATCGTGGTGGACCTGCGTGGGTCGCGCGATAGTGAGCGCAAGATCGTAACCCATCTCGGGATGCGGTACGTGGCCCTACCCTGGCAATGCTCGTTTCCGAAAGATAAAACGTTCGCGCAATTCCTCACATTGCTGCGGAAGAATCGAGGCAAAAAGATTTTCGTCCACTGTCGTGTGGGTGACGACCGCACGGCAATGATGATTGCATCCTACCGTATGGCCGAGGAGGGCTGGTCTGCCAAAAAAGCCGAGAAGGAAATGGAGAAGTTCGGTTTTTCCTTCACCCACAGACGACTGATTTGCCCCGGCCTGTCTTCCTATGAAGAGCACTTTCCCCAGCGATTTAAGACCAGCCCCGCATTTCGGGACCTGCGTTAGGAAGCCAAGTTGAGCTTTTTAGAGATCCTCCGACGCGCGGCGACTCATAGATTCCGCCCGCTTCTCCCGGTGAATATTTTCTTCACGACGAAGCTGCCGGTCATAGCCCCCCTAACAAATGTGGCTAAAATTGAACAGACGCCTTTCTTCGTGGCTTCTAGGATGCAAGCATGGGGTGTTCGTGAGGTTCGGGTGAACACCAACAATCCTCTGATGTCAGTCGAATGTTAGCTGGAAATCTATACGCTTGAGTGCGTGTAGCAATTTTGGAACTCTGCCAAAAGCAGATCAAAGAACAAAACTCAAGGAGGGAGCCATATGTTCCATAGGATCGCGAAACTTGCATTTTGGTTGGTTGCGGCCTTGTTCATTAGCCTCTACCCAGTCGCGTTCCAGGCGCAGGAGACTGCGGCACCCGCAAACACTGCCAAGCCCAAGCACGCTGAGCTTACGGTGACTGGCTGCCTGCAGAAGGGCGACTCAGCGGATGAATTTGCAATCACGGGTGAGAACGGCAAGACTTGGGAACTGCGTAGCGGCACGGTCAAGCTGGCTGAGCACGTCGGCCACACGGTGACCATTACTGGCGTGCGTCACCACGAAACGAAGGCGGAGGAAGCCAAAGAACAAAAGACAGAGAAGAAAGAAAGCAAGGACGCAGAATCAAAGGAAGCCGGCGATCTGGGCGTCACTAGTCTGAAAATGGTCAGTGATTCCTGCAAAAAGTAAGGGAGACCTTAAGGGCGAGTGGCCAGCCTTTCCCGATTTGTTCTAGTTTCGGCACGTTAGTGGATGCCAGTCGCTCCACCCGTTGCTTGCATCGCCTGGCACCAAAACAATTGGATTCTAGAGCTCACTATGCCCATCCGCCGTGGGACAGCTGTAATCGTTGTGGGAATCGCCGCGATACTCTTGCTCGCGTTTATTTTCGTTCTACCCGGCCTCATTAACGTAGATCGCTACCGGCCCCAGGTCATCTCCTATCTCCAAGAAAGAACTGGGAAGCAGGTCGAAATCGGACGGCTGGCACTCACGTTTTTTCCTGTAACCATTCATATCGATCGTATCGGCGTGAAGAACCCTCCGATATTTCCCTCCGGGTATGTTGCCCAGGTGGCGCGGATCGATGCCGAACTTAGCGTCGGGGCACTCCTGCACCGGCAGGTGGTCATTAAGTCCCTCGTACTGGAGGACCCGGTCTGGAATCTGACTTCGGACCCCGACGGCCCGTGGAACTTCGAGAATCCTCAATCAAAGGTTTCGGCGAATGCCTTTCCTCTCGGCCTCATTTCGAGCGTGAAAATTAAGCGCGGGCTGATAATAGCGTCGAATCTTTTGCCGTCCGACGCGGCGGGCCCCATTTTTTTCGAAGCCCACGAGATCTCCTGCGAACTGGAGCAGGTGAACCTGGTCGGAATTATCAATCCTTCTTCTTCCTCGATGGACGGCCAAGGCAGCCTGAGGGCGGGTCTTCTGCGCTTCGGTGCCGTCGAGGCAAGAAATCTGGAGTCCAAATTGCGGTTGGAGTCGAGGCGCGTTTTTTTTACGGATGTCAAAGCGGAAGTCTATGGCGGGAGCGCGGTGGGCGGCCTCTCCTTTGACTTGTCGGAAAAAAACGTAAGCTTTAAGACCAATGCGCGATTGAGCGGAATTAATCTAGCCCAGCTTCTGGCGGCCTTCCCAAACGGCGGCGGGAAGATGACCGGTAGGATGGAAGGAGACGTAAGGTTAGCGGGAGACATCGCACATTCGCTCCGCCCGCTCGCGGGAATCCACGGAACCGGACGCTTGACGGTGCGCAACGGTCAGGTGCCGAGTCTCAAGCTCAACGCCAATTTGATGAAGCTGGCGCACTTCAACGATCTCGGCCCAGCCAAAAACGATCCCTCCTCATTTAACTTGATAACCACCGACCTGGAGCTATCCGGTCAGCGGATTTCGAGCAAGGTCATAGACATTGACGGTTATGGGGTCGATGTAGATGGCTCGGGCAGTGTCAGCGTGTCAGGCTCTGACGAGTTGAACTATCGCGGTTTGGCGGAGATTACAACTAAGGAGGGTTTCTTCACCAACACCATTGCCCGGCTGTCCGGAGCTACACTAAAAGACGGTAAGTTGCAGTTTCCCTTTCGGATCGGCGGAACGATCGATAGCCCCGTATTTTCCAAGGGTAAGGGCGATAAGGACGTGGACGCTGCACAAGAACATCGGTGAGGAAAGATGGGTGAGTCGCACTTCCTCAACAACGCGCTGCTCAGCGCACACTGTCGCGGTAGGGACGACCATCGCTGATCGTCACCGGGTGGCCGGGGACGGTTGCCCGCGCCCCGGCTCCCACAGAACGTAGCATGCAGATTTCCCGCACTACGCTCGTCAGAAGGTGCTTCACAGCGTGGCGATAGCTTGCAGCTCCGACTAAGGGAGATACAGCTTTGGTCGCAGCAACGGAAACCGCTCCTTAATCTGCTGGAAGTGCTTCCACCAGATCTGCCCTTGCCAACTCCGGCTGCTCAGCATTTTGCGCCAGTAACGTGTATCTGCACTATGTGCTCGATCTGTGGTTCGAGCGCGTGGTCGAGTCTCGGTTACGGGGCGAAGCCTATTTGGTGCGGTACATTGACGACTTTGTATTGTGTTTCCAATATCGCGCGGATGCTCTGCGTGTCCAGAAAGCATTGGGCCAGAGACTAGGGAAGTTTGGGTTGACTCTGGAATCGTCGAAAACCAAGCTCGTCGAATTCGGTCGCTTCGAGCAGCGACACGCGAGCAAACGTGGCCGTAAACGCCCGGAGACGATTTACTTTCTGGGCTTCACGCTGTACTGCACACGCAATCGGAAAGGCAACTTTCGGGTTGGGCTGCGTACGGAAAAGTCACGTTTGCGGCGCGCGCTGATGCGATTGCAAGACCAGATGCGGCGGATGCGGCACTTATCGATCCGGGAGCAAACCGACTGCCTCAATCAAATGCTCCACGGTCACTATGCGTACTACGGCATTGCTGGGAACATACGGGCATTGCAACGGGTCCATCGTGCTGTGGAACGTAGTTGTCGTGTTGCCTTCCTCCCTACCGGAACGGAGTCGGCATCCTGATCCACCGGCTTTTCGAAGCTCAATAGCCCGGCCCACCGATACCTTTGTCTACGCTTCAAGCGACACCTCGCGATACCGTCTGCAAGACTCAAGGCCAGGATGGATCCGCTGCTTTCGTTTCCTGTAGGGCTCTTTCATCCCCTACAACATGCCGGTTTATCCCGGCGCTCTCCGGCTTGCCGACAAACCGTCCGTAACCATTTACCGCGTCCTGAGAAACTCTCTGGCAGGGAGACAGGATCGTTTTATACTCGCAGTCGTCCTCTTCCACGTTTACGGGGTGCCCGCATGTTACGCTGGCTTAAGAGTGTCATTCTAGGACTCGTGGGATTGGCCGCTTTGATCGCCGGCGCGCTCGTAATTCTGGCCACAGTTACAAAACTCCCCGGAGAAGAGAAGACTCCAGCCGGAATTCCACGGGATACAGCTTTGTATATCGAAATGCGCGACGGCGTGCAGATTGCCGTTGACGTGTGGCTTCCTCAAGACTATCAGGCCGGACAGCGTCTGCCTGTGCTGCTCCGCACTACGCGTTACGGGCGAGACGGCCAGTTTGGCTGGGCGTACCGGCTGGCGGTAGCTCTGAAACAGGCCGACCCTCATGGTCCCGGGGACGAGCAGACCGACTATCTGAATCGGCGTCACTTCGTAGTTATCGTGGGAGATGCGCGAGGCAGCGGTACCAGCGGGGGCCATCGTGAGACTGAATTTTCGCGCGACGAGATCTCCGATCTCGGCGAACTGGTTGCCTGGGCGGCAAACCAGCCGTGGTCGAATGGCCGGGTTGGAACCTACGGACACTCTTACGAAGGGGCAACGGCGGAGCTGACCGCGGTGGCGAACGAGCCCGCGATGAAAGCTGCTGCTCCGTTCTCCAGTCAGTTTGACGTGGGAATGCTGGTGTTTCCCGGCGGCCTTTATGACCAGGCGTTGATGCAATCGTGGAGTGATCTGATCCGCAAACTAGACAACAGCGGCGACGTCTGCGTGACAAGCGGCTTGAGCGGTCTTCCCTGCTGGTGGGCAGGACGATTCTTGCGGGGTGTTAAACGTGTGGACGCAGATTCGGATGGAAAGCAACTTTCCCAAATTCTGGCTCAGCGGCACAACCAATATCCTACGGAACAACTCTCACGGGCCGAGTTTCGGGACGACCCGTTGCCGTTGCTCGACGGATCCTCCACCACCTTCGCGGACTTGAGCGTGTTCGGGCATCGCCAACAGATTCAATCGTCACAAGTAGCGATGCAAACTTGGTGCGGCTGGCTGGACTCCGACGTTTGTGAGGGCGCATTGTCGCGCTATTTGACCTTCAGGAATCCACAGCAAGTCATCATCGGTCCCTTCTCACACGGCTTGGACTTCAATGCCGATCCTTTTCTCACTCCCGCCCAGCACTCCCCTCCGGAACCTACGGTCGAGCAGCAGTACCACATGATGGCAGATTTCTTCGACCCTTTGCTTCGTCCTGAGGTTTTGAGCCCGGCTGAGTCTAGCATCCGCTACTACACGATGGGCGAGGGCCAGTGGCACGACACGAAGGTTTGGCCGCCACACGGATTGGACCGCGCCAACCGGTTCTATTTCGTAGAAAATCACGCGCTGAGCCCAACCTCGCCCACGGCTGCCGAGGCAAGCGACACGTATCCAGTCAACTTCACGGCATCGACTGGCAAGAACAATCGCTGGATGTCGGAACTAAACCTCGATATTCTTTACCCGAACCGGTCCAGCGAAGACGGCAAACTCCTCGTCTACACCGGCGCTCCACTTGCCACGGATGTGGAAATCTCGGGTTCGCCTGTGTTGGTGCTCGAAGTTGCGTCCACGGCGACCGATGGCGCATTTTTCGCCTACCTCGAAGATGTCGCGCCCGATGACCACGTCACCTACCTGGACGAAGGAGAACTGCGCGCGGTCAATCGCAAGCTCATGGATCCGCACCATCAACCGTACAATTCGCCCGATCCAGCGCCCATCAATTCCCGCCATGACGCCGAGCCCCTCGTCCCCGGAAAGCCCGTCGAATTAAAGATCTTCATGTGGCCAACATCCGTCCTTCTGCGCAAAGGCCATCGCATTCGCGTTGCTCTCGCAGGCGCGGATGCAGATACCTTCCGGCGGTACCCTCAGGGAGGCGATGTGACTTGGACGGTCTATCGACAGGGCGCCATGGCCTCTTATGTAGGACTACCAATGCGGCCACGTTGAACGACGGCAAGTCGACAGATCGCGGTTCCTCCTCGGCAAATGACTTCTAAGGTGAGGGAGATTGATACGCTGCTATCCTCCCCGATGGATGATCGTGATTTTGTCATTGAGGTAGCAGCGGACTTGATCTCAGGACCGCCCGCGGCGCGCATATCCGCCCGGCCCCACGAAGCGAACCGACCCCACGAGATGTCTGTGACACCACTGCCGCAGAGATCGGGTCAGTAACGGCTCGGGGGGCCATCCCTGACTGTTGACGATTCGATGCCTGGGAAGTCGCTCCTTAATTATCGTGTCTGACGGGGATCAAACTCGTCAACCCGTCGTAAATCCATTCATCTTGATAGCACTCTGCCGCTGTGTGAGACTACATCTCCAATTTAGACCTACGTCTGTCTTTCCACCGCATGCGAGGAGTGCAAGGACTAGGTTTACACTCGCTATGAGTCAATGAATGCTTTCGCGGTCTCATCACAATCGACACCTAAAGAGGCCATCCGAGTCTTAATCGCGGATCGAAACCGCATGAGCAACCAACTGCTCGCGGAGTCGCTTGGACGCGATCCTCGCTTTAAGATAGTGGCTCTCGCAACTCCTATGGATATTCTGTCCACAGTCGCGACCCTCCAACCGAATGTGGCTTTGATCAGTGCAGATTTTGATGGAGCGCCAAAAAAGGGGCTCCAACTTGCTAGAACCCTCAGTGGCCGTGGCCCTGCTCTCCGGGTTCTGATCTTGCTTGAAATGAGCACACCGGAATCGGTCATCGGTGCTTTTCGCTGCGGGGTTTCCGGTGTGTTTTGCCGGAACGAGTCGCTCTCGGAACTTACCAGTTGCCTGGAGCGTGTCAGTCGGGGCGAACTCTGCGCGAGCCCGGCGCATTCAGAGTTCTTGCTCGAAGCCCTCAGAAGCACTCCATCCTGCGAGGGCATCGAAGCCGGCAAGATCGACCAACTTTCCCGTCGGGAATTTCAAGTGGTCGAACACGCCGCCCAGGGCGAAAGCAACAAACAGATCGCCGATCGACTCGGGCTCAGCGAGCATACCGTCAAGAATTACCTGTTTCATGTCTTTGAGAAACTCGGTGTGTCGAACCGAATGGAACTGCTTTTCCTGTTATTCAAGTGCCACGTTCAGGCTGCGAGTCCAGGGGGATTGGAAAACGACCGCAGCCAGCCCATCGGCGCCTACCTCAAGGCCGCCGAAGAGGGTGTGGTCGCAGCCCAATTCATCGTTGGATTGGGACATCTGGAAGGCTACGGCATAGAAAAGAATGAGCGCTCCGCATACTACTGGTTAAAGATGGCCGAAGAAAATTCTGCTGCGATCGAACAGCGAACCCACGCTCTTCTGGAAAAATTGCGAAACACCCTGAAAACCGACGACATCGACGCTGTGGAACGAACGGTCGCGATCTGGGTGCAAGAGAACAAGCTCCTCAGAAGCAAACGCCCTGCCGAATTCATCCGTACGACCATAGATCCGGGGCCACTGCAGACGCTTCGGGAACCTTCCCCGCGCCGCAAGGCGGAAGCCGCGTCGTAAACAATCCCTGTGTATCACTCTCCGCATTGCCGCTTTAACCGCCTTGTTTTGAAGAGCCAGCTTAATCTCGGCGACGATCGGGACAAGACACGTTCGGCGAATGAAAATCACCTGGTGGGGCGCACGGTTTCGGCAGTCACCTCATGGGGATTGCCCGACAAGGCTGCCAGTAGGCTGGGGCCTCTCCCCCTTTGGCGATCTTCAAGATCACCGATTTTGACGGACAAGTAAGAGTTACCTTCTGCTGTATGGCAGATTTGCTTGTTTCTTAACGAACTTTCCGGCGCAGCCTCGAAAGCATGGTCCCATCTTGCACATAACGCAGGGATGGTACCGATCGTGCAATAGATGAACGATGTTCGATGGAAAGAACTAGTCGGGAGGAAATCATGCTGAATGTAAGCGTTGAGAACATCGGCGAATTGGCGGTGGTTGAGTGCGAGGGCAGGATTGTACAAAGCGAAGCCGCGTTCAAATTGCGGAAAGCCGTGACCTCGCAAACAGATGCCCGGATTGTTGTACTTGAACTCTCGGAGGTGCACGCCATCGAAGGCGGCGGTCTCGGCATGCTGGTGTTTCTGCGCCGATGGGCGCGGGACCACAACATCCGTTTCTTGCTGTTCAACCCCTCCAAGGCGGTCCGTAACGGATTGAAACGTGCTAGATCGATCTCAGAATTCTACATTCCCACGATGGACGAAATGATGGCTCTCCTGGCTTACGCCAGCAGCCGACACGCGCTGGCTGCTTGAGCCATTAGTCTCGAATGTAGGG
>Ga0207100_1011_pt2 | contig 51991 bp, 42 predicted proteins | sample Alteio_BWMinHeat_82_FD_153520 | JGI IMG/M metagenome (GOLD analysis project Ga0207100, IMG submission 153520) | Enriched cells from forest soil in Barre Woods Harvard Forest LTER site, Petersham, Massachusetts, United States -... | ecosystem: Environmental > Terrestrial > Soil > Temperate forest >...
CTGTAGGGCTGGTCGAGACGCACCACGTAAGTGCCGGCGGGATAGTCGCCATCCTTCAGCTTTAGTTCTCCCTGCGCGCGTCCTACTTCGATGTGTTGACCTAGCAGCCGGCCAACCATTTGCGCGACTCGCGTGCGGTCGCCCTGACCTTCTGGAATCAGAAAAGCATACGGCGGCTCATTCAGACCTTTCTGCCAGGAGTCCCAACCCTTCTTGTAGAAGTTGCGGAGCATCGATTTCGCGCTGCCGGCGCTGTAGTCGAGAGCGGCGAGCGCAGCGGTTTCCTGGTAGTTGAGGTTGTCGCGCGCCGACCACGCGACCTCTCCTGGTGGAGGCGGCAACGGCCTGTACCATTCCATGCTGGCCTCGGCGGGAGGAACTGTGCGACGCAGCGTCTCGGCCGTGCCATTACCCCAGGTTTCATATCCGCGACCGATGCTGTTGTGATTCATGGCGACAGAATCAAGATAGAGATGGGCGAACGCCTCGCCGAAATTCCAGGTGGAGACCCCGGGCATGCCCATTGCGGTCAAAGTCTGAACTTCGTGAAAGCTCAACTCCAGAAACTCGGTGTAGGTGATGGGATCGATATTCGGGTTGTAAGGTCCGGTACCGTTCCATGTCATCAGGAATGGTGAGCCTTCGTGCAGATCGTGCACGACCGTAGGGTGCCACTCGTGAAACATGCGGTGTACAGCCTTCGTAGTCTCGTGAGTTTGCTGGTGAGTGTCGCGGTTGATGTCGACGAAGGCATATTTCGACCAGTAAGGAGGCGACTGGCGCGGCAGGCTTGCGCGGTCGGTCTTGCCTTTGAGATAGCGGTAGAACCACTCCACCATCTTGTCGCGCCCGTCGGGATTGGAGACGGGGTTAATCAGAACCACAAGCTGCTGGCGGATGCGCTGGAACATTGGCTGTTCGGAAACCGCGAGGCGATAAGCCATTTCCAGCATGGCTTCGGTGGATCCGGTTTCGTCAGAGTGCAGCGCCGCGTTGAAGTAGTAGATTGGCCGCGCATCCGCAATCAGGCGTTCGGCGGCAGCGAGATCGGTCCGCCGAGGATCGGCGAGGGCGGCGGTCGCACTCTTCAAACGATCGAGCTCACGGATGCCGTTCTCGTCGGCAATAGCGAGCATCAGGATCTCGCGTCCTTCTTCGCTGTGGCCAATGGTGAATACGCGCACCCGCGGCGAAGCGGCGGCAAGAGCGCGGCAGTAGGCATAGGCTTTGGAGGAGTCCACAAACTCGCCCGGCGCTCCCGCGATTCGGCCGAGAAATCGCACCGGCGAGGGCACGGTCGCCGACTGGGGCAAGTACGACACCCAGGGCGAGAGAAAGTGTTTGTCGCCCGTGGCTGCGGCGATGGCCTCAACCGAGCCGGGCTCGGGAGTGTCGGTAGCCGGAGGGGTTTGTGCCGTCGATAAAACAGAACCTGCCTGTAGCAAGGACAGCATCAAGATGATCCCACGGACCATGCCAGCCTCCACCCTCGGATTTACCGTTTGAACTCAGGAGACAATTGACCGCCGTAGTACTTGACTACCAGTGCGGCAACACGCGCAATCGACTCGTGCAACGCGGCAGTTTCGCCCCGGTGGTGTCCGGTAAAGACAACCAGAACGATCGGGTCACCATTCACCCAAAGAACTCCGGCATCATTCGCGATGAATGGTTGGCCGTCTCCCGTCTTGTGGGCGATGCGGACACCCCGCAGGTACCGTGGAAACCGGTCGTTGACCTGTTGTCTCTCCATGATGCCCAGGATCAGATCGCTGGCTTCCTTGGAGACCAGTTTGCCGGAGACCAACATCTCCAGAAGATGGCCAATCTCGTGCGTGGTGCTGTGGCCAAAATAGATGCCGGCATCGTAGATGGTATGTCCAAAGGCTTGCTGTACCTGGGCGCCGCTGTATTTGTCGAAGGGAAACTTGATAGTCCGGTCGCCAGTTGCGTCGCGATAGGTGGGATCAAGCGTACTCAGCCAAGTCCGGTCCCAGTCGAGATCGGAGAGCTGGATTGAGGTCTTTTCCAGACCCAGGCTGTGCATGTATGCGGTCACATTGGCGCGGCCGACTTTGTCGCCGAGCGCATCAGTAGCCTCGTTGTCGCTGATGATGATCATCAGTGTGAGCAAGTCCCGGACCGTGGGCGTCAGTCCAGGATCCATGGTGTAGAGCACACCCGAGGGCAGGCGCTCATTGCCCGCGGTCAGCGCGATACGGTCGGACAGCGAGAATTTGCCGGCTTGTACCTGATGCATGAGTTCCGCCGCGATGGCCAGCTTGATCACGCTGAAGGTCTCATAGACCGTATCCGAATCGAGCGCAATCTCGTCGCCCGACGCGAGATTCTTCATGTAGATCGACATCTCTCCCGGGAACTCGTCACGAATGTTCTGCAGGCTACTCTGCAAAGATTGGAGAGATGTCTTGCCTCCGCCCAGGTCAGAATTCAGCTGTTCCAGCAGCTTGGTATTGTTGGATAGCGCGCGTTGAAGAATCGCCGCTTGCTGGCGAGCCGTGGTCCAGTCGCGCGCCTCGGTAGCCTCAGTCAGGCCGGGCAGTTCCAGGTGAGCGTAGGTATAACGTGCACCGTAGAGAACATGCTTGAACCAGGGCCGTCCGGGAATGCCGTCTGGGTTAAGCCAATTGCGTTCAACCTGCATCAGACCGCGATTCAGTGTTTCGGCGAGTTTGGGATCGGGAGTGCCGGATGCCAGTGCTGCTGCGACGGATTCGTTGAGTTTTTTGCCTGCCGTCTCGAACTCACTGATCTGTGCTGAAACCGCTTTGAGATCGAGTTGGCTCAGGTCTTTGTCCTTCGACATGTCAGCAACGAATTCACGAATATTTCTGGCGTAGCTGGCGAAATCAAAGGGCAGGATCTCGGCGTTGGCCAGGCGCAGGGCCAGCACTCCCCACAATTGTGACATCAGGGTGTGATAGCGATAGCCCGGGTCTCCGAAATGATTCATCCAATAGGAGTCGTCGTACATGGAGTGATAAACGCCGTAGTCGCCATCGAAGCCGAGTTCCATGACGGGCAATCCCACAAAGTCGAGGAAAACGGTATGGTCCGAGCCGCTGCCGATGCGGGTGTTGGGTAGATTAGCGTCGGTGAGTGCGTCGGTCTTTTTCGCTTCCCGCCGCTTTCGAGTCTCAGATATCTTCCACGCGTCGTAGAGCGATTTGCCCGATGGATCCTGAAGAGAGTGGCTGGTCTCAACCAGCATCGGCACCAGGGACGCGACCGCGCTGCCATCGAGGTTTGGTCCCGAGGTAGAAGAATCCACGTTTAGGTAGGCGACTGCTTTCTTGCGCAATTCATCGGCGAACTGCTCGCCCCACTCGGTGGAACCGGTAAGGCCGATCTCTTCGCCATCCCAACTGCAAACCACCAAAGTGCGTCGCGGGCGGATGCCCTGTTTCGCGAGTTGGCCCAAGGCGCGAGTCATCTCCATCATGGAGGCAGTGCCACTGCTGGGATCGACGCCGCCGTAAACCCAGGCATCGCGGTGATTGCCGAGAACCACCCATTCGTCAGGTAGCTCGGAGCCGCGAATGCGGCCTTCGACGACATAGTAAGGTTTGGTGGAATTGTCTACTTCGATCTTCAGATGAACCCGAGCTTCACCGCCAAGGTGGTACGGGAAGGGAAGGCCGCCCTGCCAGTCATCGGGCGCGACCGGGCCGCCCATATTTTCGAGCAAGGGCCTGGCGTCATGCCACGACAAAGGCAAGGACATGATTTTGGGCAACGAGACTGCCTCGGCGACTGGGATACGCTTGGCGCCTGGTACAGAAGCCCATCCCGGGGTGAGCGGATCTCCCGGCACCATGAAGTCGTAAGTGATCGCGCCGTGCTGGATGTGGTTCTCCGGTCCCCACGGTCCCTCGGGAAAGACTTTTCCCTTCTTGTATCCGTCTTCGGCTGGATCGCTGTAGATCAGTATCGCCGCGGCGCCTTCCTTCTGGGCAGTGAGCGCCTTGAAGCCACGATAGCTATAAGGATTCGAATAGCGGACCAGAACGATTTTGCCTTTCACATCAATGCCGTTCTTACGCAGCAGTTCGTAATCGGCTGGATTGCCGCTGTGGGCGTACACCACGGGCGCAGTGATCTCGCCTGAAAGCGACATGCCCATCCAGGCCAAACTTACGGCAGGATCCTTTGTGTCGGGGTCTTCGTCGTAAGAATGCTCATGCAGGCTTGCCTGGTAGTGAACCGGCGCCACCATCTCCAGAAAGGAGCTTTTCGGTGCGGTGCTGTAAACGTCGTAGCGGCGGAGGACGACGTCTTCCAATCCTTGTGTCCGCCACTCATCGGCGATGTAGCGCGCAAGTTCGTTGTTGCGTTCGGAACCTGCGAGATGCGGAGCAGAAGTGAAAATCCGATGCTGCCGGCGTTCTTCGTCGGGAGTCGGGATGGCTTTGAACTTTTGCTCAACCGCGACCTGTTTTGCAGCCCCGGTGTGGGTGAATCCCAGGATCGTGTCCTGGGACTGTGCTGGGATGACCAGAAACAACATGAAGAGAGCGGAGAGAGGCACAACAGGCCTGATCGGTTCCATGGGTCAGCGGTCTCTTTTCGGATGGCAACGCGGAATTATATCAGTGGGAGATCGCGCATAGAGTGTGCCTGTCTTAAGGTTGGTGGCTCGATTTGACTCCCGGTCTCTCTATCTGCGGCGTCATGCTGAGCTTGCGAAGCACCTTGGGTGAAGCGCAGATGCGGCTAGCTTACAGTTACACAGATCCGCGCAAGATCCTTCGGGACTGAAGTCCCTCAGGATGACTCCGGGTCTAGCAAATTGTTCACATTTGTGATGATCCGACCAGGCTGAAAATGAGTATGGCGAGCACGATTACCGTGAAGACGACGTACATTCGGTCATGTTCGGCGGCAAATCCCCAGATCGAAAAAATTACCCGAGCCACCGGAGTGGCGATCAGGAATAACAGACCCAACTGGATGATGCCGCGGCCACTCACATCGACAGCATCGCGGACAATGCCGGGTACGCTGCGAAGTTCCGAGGGTTCGCCCTGGAAGACGCGATAATCGGCGTGCGCGCGGCCATGCCGCGCGAGATAAACTACCGCACCACAAAAGACGATAACGGCGGAGAAGACCACGCCGGCGCGCAGCAGGTTCCCCAGAATATTTTCAATCCGCTTATCAGTCCACACGTGCCCGGCGGCCATGTCAGATTCCCCCAGAGATCCCCTTGTAGAACATTTCGATTCCCAGAAGCACGATTACCGCACTGAATACCAAGCGCAGCCATTTCGTTTCCGCCTTCACCAGAATGCCAGCGCCCACCAAGGATCCGCCGAGGACTCCAAGCATCACTGGCATGGAAAGTCCGGGATCGATGTAGCCGCGGTGCAGATAAACGCCCGCGCTGGCGGCGGCGGTGACGCCGATCATGAAGTTGCTCGTGGTGGTCGAAACCTTGAAGGGAATCCGCATCGCCTGGTCCATGGCCAGAACTTTCAAGGCACCGGAGCCGATGCCGAGCAGTCCCGACAAAGCGCCGGCCCCAAACATGATGCCAAAGCCTGCCGGTACACGCTGGACGTTGTAGCTCCGCCTACCTTCGAGGTCCGGGAAGCTGCCGTTGAGACGTAGTCGAGTAGCCAGCGGGTCAGGAGGAGCGTTGCGTTCCGCAGGAGAACGCGGCTTTCGGGAAAGGAATGCGGAAATCAGGAGCACCACTCCAAAAATGATGGCAATCGCCTTGGTCGATACCCACACCGCCAGGAAAGCGCCTGACAACGCGCCGAGGGTTGTGGCAATCTCCAGTAACATACCGATGCGGATATTGGAAAATCCTTCCTTCACATAAGCGGCAGCCGCACCGGAGGAGGTGGCGATCACGGAGACCAGAGATGCGCCAATCGCGTAACGAATGTCAACTTTAAAAAACAGGGTTAGCAGCGGAACGAGAACGACGCCACCGCCCAGTCCGGTCAACGATCCCAAAAGGCCTGCCACCAGCGAACCGACAAAGACCAGGGCGGTGAATTCCAGAATATTCATGGAGTCTGCGGGAAAAGAGACGGCTCAGTGCCCGTACCCCCCTCCATCAAGGGTCACTTTGCCGCGGAACATGCGATAGATGACGGCGAAATAGATGATCGCCAGGACCATGCCAACCGTCCACCACACCAGACCTACGCGCAGCGTGTAAGGTCCAGAAATCGAGTTCTGCACGGTGAGGTCGTGGCCCAGATAGCTGCTGGAAGACAGCAGTCGAGGATACTGCGAGACCGCCGCACCCGCCATCATCGATACAAGATAGACGCACGAGGAGGTGAAGGCCTTGCGGTCCGCATCGTGCCGGCAGAAATAGAACATGCCACTCAACGACGCGAGCACCGTGGCCGGAATTACGAAGGCCACCGGATACGCATAGTAGTTGGTCAAGGTATCGGAGCGAACCGCGATGGTCGCAATCAGGCTAACGACCGTGATTGCGATGAGAAGAACCCAGAACCGGCGGACGAATGCCCGGGCGCGCGCCTGCAACTCGCCCTCGGTTTTTACGGCCAGATAGAGCGCCCCGTGAATAGCGAGAGCCACCAGGGCGACCACACCGCCGATCACTGTGTACCAATCCAGAATGCCGGGTTCAGGCCCAACCCGCCAATTGGACCAAAGAGGCAGGAAGAAATAACCATCTGCGCGTAGCGGCACGCCGCGAATCACATTGGCCAGCGCCGCCCCGAAGAACACGGCCAGCAGCAGACTCGAGAGGAAAAACAAACCGTCAAAAAAAGACCGCCAAAGACGGTCGTCAATGTGCATGCGCAATTCAATGCTGGCGCCGCGCAGGATGATCAACCACAGCACAATCATCAGGGCCAGATAAAATCCGCTGAAGGCGGAAGCGTACAAGGCAGGGAACGCGAAGTAGAGGGTGCCGCCCCCGGCGAGCAGCCATACTTCGTTGCCGTCCCAGACCGGACCGATGCTCCTGAGCATGATCTGCCGGTCGTGTTCGGTCCGCGAGAGCAAGGGATGCAGGATGCCCACGCCCAGATCAAAACCATCGAGCACCACGTAAGCCGTCAGCATGGCAGCAACGACCCAGAACCAGATGAATCCCATCGTATTTCCTCATGCCACGGTCAGTGGCGTTGCTTTCGTCCCATGAGGCCGATCGCCGGTTGACGGGCCTTCGCCCACGGTGCGATACACGAGAACGACGAACAAAATCGAGAGCACGGTGTACATCCCCATGAAACCCAGAAGCGTAAACAGTGTGTTGCCCGCAGACACGTTTTTGGAATATCCGTCAGAGGTGCGGATGAGCCCGTAAACCAACCACGGTTGACGCCCGATCTCCGCCGTCATCCAGCCCGCCGTATTGGCGATGTAAGGCAGAGGGAAACTCAACAGCAGAGGCCAGAGAGCCCACCGAGTCGCAAACAGCTTCCCCCGCCACAAAAGGAAAACCTCCAGCAGCATCAATGCTGCGAAGTAAGTGCCCAGTCCCGCCATGATGTGGTAGGCGTAGAAAAGGAGAGGGAGCGGTGATGGCCATTGGTCGCGAGGAAACTGGTCCAACCCCTTCACTTCTGCCCGTGTCGTCCCGTAAATCAAAAAGCTCAACAGGTCGTTGACTACGATCGGGTTGTCGATGCTCTGCGTGGCTTCGTCCGGTTGCCCCATCAACACCATGGGAGCGCCCGCCTGTGAGCTGAACAGACCCTCCATGGCGGCGATGCTGGCGGGTTGGTGTTTGGCCAGGTATCTGCCATGCATGTCCCCGGTCGGAAAAATCTGGATCACGCACGCAATGGCCCCGGCGATTACACCGACACGGACAAAAATCCTGGCGTGCTCAGTGCAGCGGCTTTCCAGCAGGTAAAACGCTCCCACGGAACACATCACAAACGCTCCCGTAATGACGGCACCGGACATGTTGTGGGAATACTGAATCAGCGCCCAGGGGTTCATCAGTAGTCCCCAGAAACTGGTGATCTCGAACGACCCGTTGGGAAGAACGGAATATGCCACGGGATGCTGCATCCAGGCGTTCGTAACAATGATGAAGAAGCCCGAGATCCACGAGCCAACGAAAACGAGGAAGGCCGATCCCCAATGTGCCCGAGGAGAGAGGTGTTTCTCGCCGAACAGGAAGAGACCGAGAAACGCAGATTCCAGGAAAAATGAGAAGACGCCTTCCATGGCGAGCGGCTGTCCGATCACGCCTCCGGTGGCGCGAGCGAATTGGGCCCAGTTGGTGCCGAACTGGAATTCCATGGGAATGCCGGTCACGACGCCAATCAGAAAATTGATAGCGAATATCTTTGCCCAAAAGCGCGCAGCTTCGTTATAGCGCTCGTTGTGATGGACCAGGGCAATCGTCTTCAGCACAACAATCAGTAACGCCAACCCCATCGTGAGCTGCGGAAACAAATAGTGATATGTGACGGTGAAGGCGAAATGCAGGCGGTGGAGTATCAACGCGTCCATCAGGAGGCTCTCTTAATAACGGAACATCATACATAAAGGCAGGTCTCAGCGCGGGCTTTTCAGTCGAGGTGTCATTGGCGCGGGCCGGTGTTGACTTGACAGGCGTTCTATATTTCTGCAAATATAGAAATATGCCAACGACGCAAAGTAAGAAAACCACTGAACAAGTGGCGAAGTATGCAGACATGTTCTCGGCCATGGGCGCGGAGCCCAGGTTGCGAATCATGCAATTGCTTCTCTCCGCGCACCCCGACGGATTGGTGGTGGGGGAGATTCAGGAAGAGCTCGATATCCCGAACTCGACGCTTTCCCATCATCTGGACAAGCTGAAAACGGAAGACCTGGTAAGCGTTTCCCGCGAGAGTACATTCCTGCGCTACACAGCCAACACCGGAGCGCTGGAGGAACTGTTGCAGTTCTTGTACGCGGAGTGCTGTACTCGCAACCGCGCCATCAAGCCACAGAATATCGTTCAACTCTGCAAGTAAGGAGCGCTCTCATGGCAAGCACGGATATTAAGACGGTCGTAAAAGAGAAATACGGCCAGGCCGCTCTTCGTGTAAAGAGCGGAGGCAGTTCATGTTGCGGGGACACAGCAGCGAGTGACGCGTGCTGCGATCCCATTACCTCGAACCTCTACGATCCGTCCCAAGCCGGACAGATTCCGGAAGAGGCCCTGTTGGCTTCGCTCGGATGTGGAAACCCGACCGCGCTGGCGCGGTTGAACCCCGGGGAAATCGTCCTCGACCTCGGCTCGGGTGGCGGGATTGATGTGCTGCTCTCGGCAAAACGGGTTGGGCCGGCAGGAAAGGCCTACGGCCTCGACATGACCGACGAGATGCTCGGTCTCGCCAACGAGAACAAGCGCAAGGCGGGCGCCGCTAATGTGGAGTTCTTGAAAGGGGAGATCGAGAACATCCCCCTGCTCGACAACTCGGTCGACGTGATTATTTCGAATTGTGTGATTAACCTTTCTGCTGATAAGGACAGTGTTCTGCGGGAAGCCTTTCGCGTGCTCAAGCCAGGCGGAAGGTTTGCGGTATCTGATGTCGTGACCCGAGGCGTCATCTCTGACGAAATCCGCAAGAGTGTTCTGCTTTGGGTAGGTTGCATAGCGGGAGCACTGGACGAAATCGAATATCGAGACAAACTCGCGAAGGCGGGGTTCGAACAGATCGAAATCGAACCGACACGCATTTACCGGGTTGAAGATGCCCGCGAGTTTCTTGCCGCGGAGGGCGTGGATGTGGACGCGATTGCCCTTCAAGTCGACGAGAAATTCATGAGGGCTTTCGTGCGTGCCATCAAACCTACGGGAAGTGAAAGAGCCTGCTGCGGGCCCATCTGCTGCAATTGAATTCGAGTGCGGAGAGCTTTCATGGCGGCACATTACAACGTTCTGTTTCTGTGCACGGGAAACTCGGCGCGGTCCATCATGGCCGAGGCGATCCTGAACCACAAGGGCAAGCCCACATTCACCGCCTATAGTGCCGGAAGTCATCCTTCGGGAAAGGTTCGACCGGAGGCGCTGCTGGAGCTCGAGCGAGCGCGTCTGCCGAGCACAGGCTTGCGAAGCAAGGCTTGGGATGAATTCTCCCGGGCGGGAGCTCCGGAGCTTCATTTCGTCTTTACGGTCTGTGACAGCGCCGCCAAAGAAGTGTGCCCGATCTGGCCAGGTCAGCCGATGACCGCCCACTGGGGCGTTCCCGATCCTGCGGTGGTTAGCGGCACTGCAGAGCAAATCGAGCGGGCCTTCCGCGACGCTTTCTTTATTCTTGATCGGCGCATCAGCTTGTTCCTGTCCCTGCCACTTGCCAGCCTAGACCGGCTTGCGCTCAAGCGCGAAGTCGACAAGATTGGCCGGCAATGAACTTCGATCTGCGGACCCGTACGCTGGCGGAGTTTCTGGGGAGCGTCTTTCTGTTGGCGGCGGTGGTTGGGTCCGGGATTATGGGAGAGCGGCTGGCCGGGGGAAACGTTGCCATCGCATTGCTGGCGAATACGCTGGCGACGGGTGCCATGCTCACCGCGCTGATCTTGACGCTGGCGCCCATATCGGGCGCTCACTTTAATCCCGTAGTTACATTGGCGATGGCATGGGCAGGCAATTTTCCCTGGCGAGAGGTGCCAGCGTATCTGACGGCCCAGTCCGCAGGAGCCTTCGCGGGAGTTGCGACGGCGCACCTGATGTTCGGAATGCCGCTCTTCTTCGCCTCAACCCGTGTCAGGCACGGCGCCGCCCAGCTGTGGAGCGAAGCCGTCGCCACCTTCGGGTTGCTGTTTGTGATCTGGGGATGTTCACGCTTCCGGCCTGCCGCCACTGCTTATGCGGTTGGAGCCTACATCCCCGCTGCCTATTGGTTCACGGCATCGACTTCCTTCGCGAACCCGGCGGTCACGCTGGCCCGTTCTGCCAGCGACACGTTTGCGGGGATTCGGCCGCTGGATGTGCTGCCGTTCATGGCGGCCCAACTCGCCGGAGGATTCGCTGCGACGCAGCTCTTTCGACGAATGGCCACAGCAACCGGTCGTGTCGAGCAACGGACTGCGAAGCTCGAACACGCCGCCGCTTCGACGCACGACGATGTATAGAACCACCAATCTCTTCGCCGACAGTGCGCGCTTTTGCCTCGGGCATCCGGTTATTTGCGCTTCACCGCGATCGCGGATATCTCAACCCGCGCGTTGTTCACCAGTCCCGCCACCTGCACCGTTGCGCGAGCCGGCTTGGGATCTGGCATGACGGACTTATAGGCTACGTTCATCTCCGGAAAGTCATGAATGTCAGCCAGGTACACGGTTACGAAAACAATATCTTTGAGGTCGAATCCGGCGGCGCGGGCAATATCTTCGATGCAGGCGAGTGCCGCCTTGCTTTCCGCGCCGATTCCACCGGGCACAAGTTTGCCGTTAACATCGATGCCTTCCTGTCCGGCAACGTAAAGCGTGTCACCGGTGATCACGCCGTCGCTGAAGGGAAGATTGGCCGTCCCCGGGAGCTTCACCACCCGGCGCTCTTCGGCGAAGCCCGTCAGCGTTCCACCCTGAACAAACAGAACAAGGACAGCAAGTGCAAGAACGATTTGTGCCGGTGACCCTTTAAACTTTCCCATATTCATTTCGTGTCAGCTCCTTAAGTTATTGGCGTGCAAGAATTCTCTCTTCACATTCACTCGACAAGAGTGCTAGAGTCCGCGTTCATATATACAACCTGGAGGAGGAGATGAACAAATTGCAATACTTGAGCCTCTCGCGGAAGAGTTCATTTGCGATTACGGGAATTCTATTCATGTGCGCGGTCTGGCAGCTAAGCTCGAACCTTCTGGCGCAATCGTCGACCCCTTCCCAGCTGAACGAGAGCGAAGCGCTTCTGGACAGGTATCGCCACGTTGAGGTGGCTTCGGTGTCCGATGCACTGGAACAACTCACCGGACGGAAGATGTACTTGTCGCATAAGATGCAAGCCATTTTCCCAACCAAATTCGCAGGCTTTGCGCTCACGGTGAAGTTGAGCAAGGACGAAGGTAATAAGGATCCCGGCGCCCTGAGCGGCATGCTGGCGACCATCGACCAGGGAGCCCAGAGTTCCGTGTGGGTGATGGTGGTCGAAGATGGAGCCGACATCGCTGGAATGGGTGGTTTGATGGGCACGACCATGTCAGCCCGCGGGTACGCCGGCGCGATCATCGATGGGGGCGTGCGTGACGTTGGACAATTGCGCAAGATAGGTTTCCCGGTCTATGCCACCGGTATTGTTCCCTCAACCTCGGTCGGCCACTACCGCTTTGCCGGGTCCAATATTCCGGTTTCCTGTGACGGGGTGGAGGTGCGACCGGGTGATATTGTCGCCGCCGATGGCGACGGTGTCGTCATCGTACCGCGGGCTAAAGCAGGCGAAGTGCTGGCGCTTGCCCAGGAAATGGATTTCAAGGAACACTCCATGTACTCCATCATCGAAAAGTACAAATCCATTCAGGAAGCGGTCAAACGGTTTGGCCGCTTGTAATTTGTCACAAAAGATTGCGTTCGGATGGTTTTCGTTGGATAATGCGCGGTTCCATTAAATCGATTCAGTTAGGCAATGTGGGCGCCTACGGGCTCCAGGGAGATTCATCATGAGTGCGACATTCTTCAATCGTAGAAAGCTGATGACCTCGCTCGCGGCCGCAATGTCTGCCGTGGGTGCGGGCACATTGATGGCCCCAAGGGCCGATGCCAAGAGCGGGGATGGTGGCGTGCGCAAACTGGGCAGGGATGGCAAGCCGGCCGACGGAACGCAGATGATAACCGCGTTGATCACACACAACGGCCTGCTTTACATTGCGGGGCAGGGCGCCAATTCGAACGGACCCGTGGGCAAAGATGACATCGACAGCCACACCACAAGAGTGATGGAGAACGTGAAAGAGCTGGTCGAAACCGGCGGCGGTACGATGGACAGCATTTTGCAACTGACCGTGTATCTTGCGAGCATCGACTACTACGAGCCTATGAACAAGATATTCAAGACCTACTTTCCCAACGGCGGACCTGCGCGTACCACGGTGGCCGTCGCCGCGCTTCCGGGTAACTCCATGCTGGAGATTAACTGCATCGCAGCTATCGTTCGCCAAGCTCGTAAATAAACTTGCAGCAGAACGACAAAGGAGAGCAGATCATGCGACTTGGGATGGCGTGGAATCGCCGCAACTTTCTCGGAACACTAGGCATGATTGCCGGTTCGATGATGACCCCGAAGAACCTGTTTGCGGCAAAGGCGAGCGCGAAAGTGAGCGGCTTCGGCCAATCGGGTAACCCCTACGAAGAGTTGGGAGTTCCCACAGTCATCAACTGTGAAGGGACGATGACCATGCTCGGCGGCTCCATCCTGCGGCCGGAGCTGGAAGCTGTGATGGCCCAGGCTGGGCGCCACTTTGTCAGCATGCCTGTGCTGGAAGTGGCGGCGGGAAAGCGAATCGCCGAAATGCTCAAATTGCCTGATGGGTACACCGCGCTGGTTACGTCTGGGGCGGCGGCCGCGATTCAATCGGGACTGGCCGGAATTCTTACCGCCGACAACGAAGCGTTCATCAAGCAATTGCCGGACCTCACTGGACTGAAGTCGGAAGTCATCATCCAGAAATCCCATCGCAACCCGTTCGACCATCAGCTTCGTACCACCGGCGTAAAGCTTATCGAGATTGAGACACGCGACCAATTGCGCCAGGCGATCGGCCCGCGCACTGCCATGATGCACTTCACCAACTTCGCCAACGCCGCCGGTCAGATAAAAGTGGATGAATGGGCGACGCTGGCGAAAGAATACAAACTTCCGTGTATGAACGACGCGGCAGCCGACACGCCCCCGGTCTCCCATCTCTGGGACTACGCCAATATGGGTTATGACCTTGTGACCTTCAGTGGAGGCAAAGCTATGCGCGGACCACAGTGCGCCGGGTTGCTCCTCGGGCGCAAAGATCTGGTCGCCTACGCCTTGCTGAACAACAGTCCCCACGAGGATACTTTGGGCCGCAGTTCGAAAGTCGGTAAGGAAGAAATTATTGGGATGGTGAAAGCGTTGGAACTCTATCTCAACGAAGACCATGATGCTCTGGCGAAAGAGTGGCAGGGACGGCTGGAGTCGATTTCCCGGCAGATCGTGCGGGTACCAGGCGTCAATACGGCATTTTTCGTTCCCGACATCGCGAATCACGTCCCTCACATGCAGATCACCTGGGACGCGGCGAAAATCTCCTTGACTCCGACACAAGCCGCGCAGCTTCTAAGAGAATCGAAGCCGGCAATCGTAATCGGAGTAGGGGAAGAGAAACCGGGTCTCGCCATGAATTCGTTTATGTTGCAACCTGGTGAAGACAAGATTGTCGCGGATCAACTGGTTCGGATCCTTCGCGAACATTCCGCGTGAACTGGAAGCCCGGCGAACACGAACGTTTGACAGATGCTTGACCTGACTATGTCGAAAGCGATTCAGAAATGTTCCGGAGTGATATTCATACTTGTCATGACTCTCCTCACGCCCCACACCAATGCACAAACGCCTCGCTATGACCTGCTGTTGAAGGGCGGACACGTCATTGATCCCGCCAATCACTTGGACGGAAGCTTCGATGTCGCTGTCTCAGGCGGCAAGATCGCCGCGGTCGAAAAAGATATTCCCGCCGGTCAGTCGGGAAAGGTGGTGGATGTCTCGGGCCTCTACGTTACGCCGGGCCTGGTGGACATCCACGCGCACGTCGGTCATGGAGGAGCGCCACTCAACTGGTTCGCCCCCGACGCTCGCGCCCACATCGAGCCCTTAGGCATTCCAGCCGATATCGCGCTGCAATCCGGAGTCACGACCATGGTCGATGCGGGCAGCGCTGGCGCCGAAACGTTTCTTCAAGAGAAAGAGGAGGTCATCGACAAGGCAAAAGTTCGCGTGCTTGCATTCTTGAACATCGTGGGCAATGGCATGAACGGTGGTCTCGAGCAAACCGTGGACCAGATGGACGTGAAACGCTGCGCGGAGACCATCCGCAAGTATGCGGACGTCATTGTCGGAGTCAAGACTGCGCACTATTGGACGGACGATCCCTGGGACGCGGCGCATCCACCGTGGGCTGCGGTTGATCGAGCCGAGGAATGTGCGCAGATGGTGGGGTTACCTGTCATGTTCGATTTCTGGCCCCGCCCGGAAAGAACGTACGCCGAACTGATCCTCAAGAAAATGCGGCCGGGCGATATCCATACTCATGTTTTCGCGCAGCAATTTCCTATCATCCTTCCCGACGGCAAGATCAATCCGATCATGGCGGAGGCGCGGGCTCGCGGAGTGATTTTCGATGTCGGTCATGGGGCGGGCAGCTTCTGGTTCCGCAATGCAGTCCCCGCAGTCCGGCAAGGCTTCCTTCCCGACTCCATATCTACGGATTTGCACACCCTCAATTACACCGTGCTCAGCATGACGCAGGTGATGTCCAAATTTCTGGCGATGGGTGTGCCGCTGGACGAGATCATCCGACGGTCCACGGTGAACCCGGCACGCGAGATTCGCCGGCCTGAGTTGGGAACGCTGTCTGTGGGCGAAGAAGGTGACATCGCGGTGCTGGAGCAGTTCAGCGGGAAATTCAGCTACATCGATTGTGGCTTCGCTCGTATGGATGGGACAGGCAAATTAATCGCTCGCATGACAGTGCGGGCGGGACGCATTCTCTACGATCCTTCCGGCCTGAGCATGGTCGAGTGGGAAAAGGCTCGTCCGCAATATTTCAGCACGCCGGCGTTGGGGACGTCTCCGCCCGCAAGAGCGGACGACTACCCGCGTGAGTGACCGGCCGCGACTATTACTTTTCTTGGGAATGCGCCAGCATCAGGAAAGAAATTCCGTTGGAACGGTAGAGGGCCTTGCCGTCATCCCGCGGTTCTCCTCGCACCTTTCCTGCACGAACGGTTTCAATCGCGGTGACCAGGTTGGTCAGCACCTCAGGCTGTGCGAAGGGCACATTGTGTTCGCCGAGGGCGAGCTTGAGTTGCGGAGCCAGAGCGGCCAGGTGCTTCACGGAACCGACGTAGTCGTCGAGATTGGTTTCCGGACGAAACAGCCAGATGGGCGCGGGATAATATGTGTCGCCGCTAAATAGCAGGCCACGGGCACGATCGAGCAGGGCGATAGCGTCCGGAGTGTGGCCGGGCGTGGAAAGAATCTCCAGCGTCCGGCCGCCAAGATCGATCTTGTCGTGATCGCGAAGAAAGCGGGAAATTTTCCACGGTCGGGTCGCGTACGATTTGGAGTCGAAGCCCGTCGGCAGGTCACCGCAAATCATTCCCGAGCCCAGTTCATCCTGCGCATCCCGGCGTGAGCCCTTGGCGTTGGCGCGAGTGAAATCGGTGTCCATTCCATAGACAGTTTCGAACTGCCAATTGCCGCCCACATGGTCGTTGTGGGTATGGGAGTTGAGCACGATGATGGGCAGATGCGTGAGTTCGGCCGTGACTTTGCGAATGTCGCTGATGCCCATGCCGGTATCGAAGAGAAGCGCCCGCTTTTCGCCCAGAATGAGGTAGGAAATGGTTTCTTCCGCCTGGTGCGGTTCGTAAATGGCGAAGACCTGCGGAACAACCTGGTAGACCTCGAACCAGGGATCTGTGACCGGTACACGTTCGAGAGTTCTGTATTCGGGACGCGGGAGCGCACGGCACCATTCGGGTTTGTCGGGTTGGGCTAGCTGTGCGCTGAGAAGAGCGTTCAGGAGAACCACTACAGCGGCTAGTAGACCGATGCTCTTCACCGGTTAGGCCAGCTCCAGGTCGATTCTCTTTACGGCCGGATCCAGCTTCATGATCCGAAATTTGCGAATCTGCCCGGTGCGCACAGCTTCGGGTTTGGACTCGGCTGCGGCGGCAGGTCCGCCCTTCCAGTGTGCCTTGAGCTTCGAACTCAGTGAGGACAAATCGGGTTTCGATGCGGACTGCGCCACTGCTTCAGCCAATTTTGTGGCCGGATCGGCCGCTGCAATGCGGCAAGTCGCGTTGATGCCGTCGCCTAGTTCCACACGGGCGTTTCCGCCCGAAACCTCGCCCATGCGTCCCGTAACCACATCGCCTTCCTTGTGCTCGGCGATGTATTCATCCAGGCTGGTGGGGACAAGTTGCTTCATGCCCAGCCGCAGCAGCCGCTTTGTAGTGTCCACGGCGAGCACTTGCGCTTTCACCAGTTGTCCAACCTTCAACACGTCTTGCGGATACTCGATGCGTTTCTCAGCGCTGATATCGCTGACGTGAATCATCCCCTCGATGCCTTCCGCAAGCTGCACGAACGCGCCGAACTTGGTAAGACTCGTCACCGGACCTTCAATCACGGAGCCCGCGGGGAAGCTCTGAGCAACGTTGGCCCACGGATCCCCAAGAACCTGCTTGAGTCCGAGAGCGATGCGGTGTTCCGCCGGGTTCACTCCGAGAACCACCACTTCCACAGTTTCGCTGGGCTTCACCACGTCGCTCGCGATTCTGACTTTCTTGGCCCAAGACATCTCCGAAACGTGGATCAATCCTTCTATCCCGGGCTCCAGTTCTACAAAGGCCCCGAACTCGAGGACGCGGTTCACGGTTCCGCGCGCCCGGTCACCCAGTTTGTATTTTTCCACGGCCGAATCCCACGGGTCCTTCTGCAGTTGCTTCATGCCCAGCGAAATGCGCCGCTTCTCGGCGTCGACCTTGAGCACTCGAGCTTCGATCTGCTGGCCTACCGAGAGTATGTCTGCGGGTTTGTTGACGCGGCTCCATGCGATCTCGCCCACGTGTAGCAAGCCGTCCACGCCGCCCAGGTCAACAAAGGCGCCATAGTCCATAAGGCTGCGGACCGTACCACGCACGATTTCGCCTTCACGGATCTCCAAGTATCGACGCTCCTTCACGCCGCGCTCTTCTTCTTCGGCGAGGGCCCGCCGGTCAACCACTACGTCTTCCTCGGTCGCATCGAGTTTGATAATGCGGCAGCGGATTTCCTGCCCTACCAGTTTCTCCATGTCGGCCGCATCGCGCACTCCGCTGCGCGAAGCGGGCATGAACGCGCGCACTCCAACATCCACGCTAAAACCACCCTTGATCACGCCCGTGACCGTCCCCACTATCGTCGCCTTGTCGGCGAAGGCCCGCTCCAACGACGACCAGTCTCGAGGCTGCGCGATCTTCTGGCGGGAGAGTTCGTAGTAGCCCTCCAGATCGCGGCCCTTGACCGACACCTGCATTTTGTCGCCGGGCTTCACCGCTTCGCCTTGAAACGCAGCCAAAGGAATGATGCCTTCGGTCTTGAAACCAATATCAAAGAAGACGGACTCAGCGGACACGGCAATCACCGTTCCTTCGAGCTGCTTTCCCCCGTCTTCCTTCTTGCGAGAATGGGTCTTCTCGTACTGAGAAAGAGTGTCCTCGAATGACTCGTTGGGTTCGGCGACTGGGTGCGGTTCTGGGGCGCTTGGATTCGACATGAGAGGTCACAGACTGGTCGTGCTGTGGATACATTCAGGATAGCATTCTGCGTGCTCATCCGCTGCTGCGGAGATCTGAAGACGTGCAGGTGACGGCCTAGGAAGCAGACGGGTGCTTCGCGCTCAACTCTTCAATTGTCGGGAAGGACCAGGGCGCGATGGGCGTCGTCTCCGGCGGGTCCGAGCCGGTTTGGATCGTCTTGGCCAATATTTCCAGAGCCAGACCCGCAGTCGGTGGCGACACTACCGTCGCAGTTAACAGTCCGCGACGGACCCACTCCTGGCCCGTCTTGGTCCCGCCGTCGCAGCCGGTGAACGGCACCTTCAGCCATTGCTCTCGTTCCTGGACGCCTGCCAGTTCCCCAAACGCTTTCCTCGCGCCCATGGCCATGGCATCGTTCTGGCATCCCACCAAGCGAATGTCCAGCTTTCGGGACGTGCTCAGGGACAGCCAGGACTTGATGGCATGATGTCCGCTGCGCTCCGTCCAGTCCCCTTTGATCATTTTCAATTGCAGCCCCGCAGGCTTGGCGGACAGCATGCCCATGGTACGAAGTGCGGAAACACCGCCTCCACCGGAAGGCCCTTCGATATACAAAATGTTGCCCTGCTTGATCAGCGCCGCAAACTGTCTGGCCTGAATTCTCCCCACTTCTATCTGATCGGTGGTGACGGCAAAGACTGGAGCATTTCGAGACCGGCGCAGTTCGGAGATGTGTTCCGATTCACGATTCCCCAGCCTATGCCGGCTGCGACTGCGGCCCTGGCTACCTGGATCATTTCAGTACCCACCGGCTCCACGATGATCGCATCGGGACGCTGTCCGCTGTTCTGGATAATCTTGACTAACTGTTGGGTCTGGTTGACGGCGTCATTGTCGGCGTAAACAATCTGGATCTTCACGCCGAGCCTGGCAGCTGCCTCTGTTGGTAAGACCGCTTGCTCGGCCTGGTAATCATTGTCACTCATGATGAGCGCAACAACTACGTTAAGGTTGTTCACCGAAGTCGAGGCATTTGCGCGCCCGCCGATGCTTTCAATCTAGCCACATAAGACTTGGCTGTCGAGTCACAATCAGATTCCCGGAGCCCGACAGATCCTGGCTGCCCCCGCCGAATTAACGGACACGGTATAGTATTTGCGCCATGCGGAACTTTACTCTTCTATTACTTTGCCTCGCCATTCCTGCATTTGCAGCAGAGAAATTATCTGCGCCGCAGTTGATCGATCTTGCCAAGTCCAATAGTGCGGGTCTGCGAGACGCGATTGTGGCCAGCTTCGAGGCTAAGGACCTGAAGGAAGGGACAGCCTGGGCCGGTCGCGGCCCAGACTTCTTTTTTGCTATGCAGGCGAACTCGCAGCCATCCCTGGTCATTGACCAGGCTCCCGGGCCGCAAGTGCAGCATCTCGCCGGCTCCGATCTTTGGTATGTGGCGGCACACATCGAGCCCGTGGGCCGGTTGCACTCGTTCCACTACCTGGTCAACGGTGCGAAATTCGGCGGCAAGCCGGATCTGCCGGCATTCGGTCCTCTTTCCTATCTGCAACCTGGTGTTCCATCCGGCACGCTATCGGACAAGATCGTCCATACCAGCAAGATTTACGACGGCATGAAAAGCGAATATTGGATTTACGTGCCGGCGCAATATGATCCGAAAACGCCCGCAGCGCTCATGGTCTTTCAGGACGGCGGTGGCTACACCGCTCGGGATGGAAACAGTCCCACACTCAATGTCCTCGACAACCTGATGGCGCAGAAAAAGATTCCCGTAATCATCGCGGTGTTCATCAATCCAGGGGACATCACAGATTCCCCGGGCACCCCGACTTACAACTTCGTGAAGGCGTACTCGGACAAGTGGCACCGCACCCTCAAAGATTCGATGCGCAGCACACTATATGACACCGTGAGTGACCGCTACGTGCGTTTTCTGCGGGATGAAGTTCTGGCGGATGTTCAGGCCCGATACAACATCCGCAAGGACGCGTACAGCTGGGCGATCACTGGTCTGTCGTCGGGCGGTATCTGTTCCTTCAATGCCGCCTGGCAGATGCCTGACCGGTTCAGCCGTGTGATTTCATGGATTGGCAGCTTCACCAGCATCCAGTGGAAGGAAGACCCCAGCATCCCGGACGGAGGCCAGGACTATCCCGAGAAAGTTTTGCGCGAGTCCAAGCACAATCTTCGAGTGTGGCTGCAGGATGGAGCCGAGGACCAGGAAAATGACCGTTACGGAAGTTGGCCACTGGCCAATATTCGCATGGCCAACGCGCTCAAGCTGAAGGACTACGATTTCCACTTCAGTTTCGGCAACGGCACGCATAACTCCGGCCAGGGCGCGGCTGAATTTCCCGAAGAGATGGTCTGGCTCTGGCGAGATTACGACCCGGCCAAAACCCAGCAGACGTACGAGATGGAAACGTCAGAAAAGACCAAGCCCGTGTTCCGCGTAGCGATTGCGAACCGCGATTCGGAGTGAGGGATTTAGGTGGCGCGGGCGCCTCGCCCGCGTGTAAATCTTACGGACTGCTGGCCGAACTTGGATCAAATCCAGTTGCAATTGATCCCCTCTCCGGGCAAATCATTGTCGAGCTTCGCTCGACGGCACGAGCGGGGCGCTCGCGCCCACATTGTTCAGTGCAGGATCGGCGTTGCGTTGCTGGCGACGCACACCCATTTGCCGTTCTTGTAAAGCCACGTATCGACAAAGCGCTCCCGCCGAACATAACTCTTGCCGCCCTCGACACCCTTGGCTCGAAATACTCCAGTTGAGATCGCGGTATTGCCAAACACATGCACGCTCATCGATTCGGGTGAGACTTGTTGTTCCTGAGAATTGTTAGCAGTGGTCTTAATGCTGGCTAAAAAGTCGGCCTTGCTCTGCACCGAGCCATCGTCGTTGATCAGCACAACCTCGTTGTCGAGGATTGAATCCAGCGCGCGAATGTCGCCGGCCTTGTAAGCCTGGTTCCAGGCTTTCTCCAGCGCGATGATTTTCGATCGCACAGCGGACTCGGAATCGTCTTGCGCCGTGACCGGCAAAGCTGTCATGCAGGTCACGATTATCAAGCACGCGCTCACTCTCATCGTGCAGCCTCCTGACGTTGCTTATGGCTATGCAGTATAGGGCAACCTGATTGTTATCCAGGAAGGAATTCACCGCCGAGGACGCCGAGTTCGCAGAGAAGGCCCTAAGGTGGTTCTCCGCGTTCTTGGCGGTAAAACAGTTCTTGCCGCCTACTGCACGGACGCATTCTGCTTTTTGAAATGATCCAGGATGGCTTCCGCCTGGGATCGCGTAACCACCGATGAAAGGGCCGCCGAGTCTGCCTGCTTGATGGCCTGTATGCTGCCAAAATGCTGCAACAGCCGCCGGGTCGTACTCTCCCCGACACCGGGGATCTCCCGCAGTTCGGTAGAGCGGTCGCGCATCTGCCGCCGCTTGCGATGGAAGGTAACGGCAAACCGGTGGGCCTCGTCACGGATCAGTTGCACCAGGTGCAGAACCGGCGAGTGATGGTCGAGCGCTACCGGTTCGTTCTCCTGGCCGTAGACATAGATAATTTCTTCGCGCTTGGCGATCGCCGCAAGCGGCTGGTTGATGATCTCCAGCGCTTCGAGCGCCTCGGCAGCGGCATGCAATTGGCCCAGTCCTCCGTCGATCAGCACCAGGCTGGGCATCTTCTTTTTCTCTTCCTGAATACGCTTGTAGCGGCGCGTTACCACTTCGCGCATCGAGGCAAAATCATCCACGCCAATCACGTCACGGATGATGAACTTGCGGTAATCCGACTTCTTCATCTGACCATCTTCCCAGACCACCATCGAAGCCACGGTCTCGGCTCCCTGGATGTGCGAAATGTCGAAGCACTCGATGCGTCTCGCCAGTTCGGGCAGAGCGAGGGCATCCTGCAACGCTTCCTGGATGGCCTTGGCATTCGGTTTCATTACGCGGAAGCGCTGGTCGTAAGACTGCTTGGCATTATTGCCCGCCAGGTCGAGAAGCCCTCGCTTGTCCCCGCGCTGGGGCACAAGGATGTGAACTCGTGTGGGGCGGGCGCCCTCGCCCACCACTTGCTCGGAGAGCAGATCTTCTAAGGCTTCTCGGTCCTCAAAGTCCACCGGAACGTAAATATTCCGCGGAACATAGGGCTGGCCGATGTAAAGCTGGTTGAGGAAAGCAGAGAAGAATTCGCCGGGATGGAATGATTCGATCGAGCGACTCGCGTCTTCGCTCGTCATGTGCTCTGACTGATCTGCCGAGCTTTGCGCGGCTGGGCGAGCGAGGGCACCTGCCTCTACGTGGTCGGTAGCAATTTCCGGCAGATCTTCCCAGAAGAATTCTCGCCGGTCGAGCACCCTGCCGCCGCGCATGTGAAAGAGATTTACTGCCAGCATGCCGCTTTCGTAGTGGTAGCCGAAGACGTCGGCATCGTCGCCTTCAACCGCCGCGATGCGCTGTTTTTCCTGCAACTGCTCCACCGTGGAGATCAGATCGCGATACCTCGCGGCACGTTCGTATTCTTCAGCTTCCGCGGTCTGGCCCATGCGCTGGCGCAGGGAGCGCAACAAGTCAGTGGGCCGACCTTCGAGAAACATTTTCACGTCATGCACGGCTTCCTGGTAGACCTCCTGTGTGGTCAGCCCTTCCACACACGGTCCCTGACAACGTTTGATGTAGTACTGCAGACACGGGCGCGGGTGATAGCGAGTAAGGTCAACCTTGCAGGACGGAACCATAAAGTGCCGATGGATCAGGTCTACGATTCGATACGCCAGGTTCGCCGGGAAATAAGGACCGTAGTACGAGCTGCCATCTTTCCGCAGACGCCGCGTGACGTACACGCGGGGAAAGCGTTCGCCCAAGGTGAGCTTCACGTACGGGTAAGTCTTGTCGTCGCGCAGCAGAATGTTGAAACGCGGCTTCTTCTGCTTTATCAGGTGGTTCTCTAGCGCCAGCGCCTCCTTGTTGTTGGCCACGACGATGTAATCAACGTCCACCGCCTCGCGCACAAGGGAATCGGTCTTGGCATCCTCCCACCGCCCCTCGCGGAAATAGGAAGACACACGGCTGCGCAGGTTTTTGGCCTTGCCAACGTAAATTACCTCCCCTTCCGCGTTTTTGTAGAGGTACACGCCGGCGGAAGTCGGCAAGCTGCGAATTTTTGCCTGAAGATCCATTGCGTTTACCTATTTTAGATGAGTCTGCTTTGTATGACTCACGACGCTGCTCCCGAGTTGCGATGTAGCTCATGAAAGCGGCGCGAGAGTGTAGCCCAGGGTGCAAGCCCTGTTTACAACAACAGCACCCGCCAAGCCCCGAAGGGGCGCAAGAAAATATTCCAGTCGCGCACAGGATCACCGGCGATGTAAGGTAGTTGATGGACATGATCTGCCCCCCAGGTGCATAAAGCTGCACCATATAAAATTTCCTCAGTTGATAGCGCCTTTGCACGAAAGTTGCTGGCCGGTCGCGCTGTACCCGACTGCCAGTAACCACCCAAGCCCTTTATCATCAGTAGGTTAAAAGCAAGTTCCACCATTTCCACTGTTGGCACGTTCCGTGCTCTTGTACAATGCGAACGCGAGAGAAGCCCTCCCCGGCTGACCGCGTAAACAGAATTTAGAATCAAAGAAGTCGAGTTTCGCGAGATGAGTGAGGAAGGAGCCCTCCTACAATGAATCGCACTTCGTTAATCGTTCTACTGGCGACAAGCATGGCGGCCACGGTCGGATGCGCCAGCAAGAACTATGTCCGTCAAGAGACCACGCCGCTGATCAACAAGACCAATGAGCTTGATGATCTGACTGCCAAAAACACCAACGCCATCAAAGATGTGGATGCGCGGGCGCAAGCCGCCATTCAAGAGGTAACGGCCAAGGCTGCCGAGGTTGACCAGAAGGCGCAAGCTGCCGCTACCCAGGCCGGCCAGGCCCAGACCCAGGCCGACAATGCCGTCCACCGCGTTGATTCGCTGCAGAACACCGTGGCCAATCTGGACAACTATCGCGTGGTCACCGAAACCGCCGTGCATTTTGGTTTCGACAAGGACAATCTGACCAAGACCGCGCAGGATGCTCTTGATCAGCTCTCAGCCGACGTGGCCAACACCAAGGGCTACATCATCACCGTTGAAGGCGGTACGGACTCGGTGGGCGACGCGGAATACAACTACGCCCTGAGCGAGCGCCGCGCTGATTCGGTCATCCAATACCTGGCATCGAAGCACAGCATCCCGGCGCACAAGATTTATCTGATCGGGCTGGGCAAAGATAAGCCGGTAGAGCCGAACACCACCCGGGACGGACGCGCCAAGAACCGTCGTGTGGATGTTCGCCTCATGACCAATTCGGGTGACGCAACTCCGGCGCAGCAGGCTCCGACAGCCGCAGCTCCGCCGTCGATGTAAATTTCGGCAAGGCTTTCACTAACTCAAGCTGCTCCACATCCCCCGTGGAGCAGCTTTTTTTACCAGACGTCAGACTTCGGACGTGGGACCTCAAGGCTTCGGACCCCGAATTTCTTACCTCAGTGCCGAGTTTTGGATTCAGCCAAGGTCGCCCGACGCCGCGTTTCAGAGTTACAATAGATCGATGCGGCGCCTGATTTTTCTGCTAGCAGTCAGCCTATGCCTGGTTGTCGCGGGTGCAGGGCAGGGCCAGGAAGGCCAGAGGGACGCCAATCAAAACCAACCTCCTCCGCGTTCCGAGCGCAGCAAGGAAGCCGGGGAGAGTTCCAGCCGCGACAGCCGAATCGATCTGAGCCCGCCCAGCAACGACGCCAAGGATCATCCCAACAGCACTCTGCCGCTGGACGACGCAGACGATAACGCAGACGTATCGGAATTCCATACCTACGATCCGCATCGCGCCGCGAAGGACATTGAAGTCGGTGATTTTTACTTCAAGAAGAAGAATTACCGCGCGGCGCTGGAGCGCTACCGCGAGGCGCTGCTCTACAAACCCAAAGACGCGGTCGCCAACATCCGCATGGCACAGGCCTTCGAAAAACTGACTCTGATCGGCGAAGCTGCCGAGCACTATCAGGAGTATTTGAACATTCTGCCCAACGGCCCACAAGCAGAGGAGGCGAAGAAGGCCCTCGAGAAACTCAGGGCCAGCCAGCCCTCAGAAAAAAATCAAGCCAGGCAATAACCTAGCCTTCACCCCAACCCTGTCATCCTGAGCGTGGAGTCGAAGGACCCCTATAGTCGTCACACACAGTGCTACTTGGGGTTTTTCAGTTGCTGCCAAAAACGAACCCGTCCGGACTATTACTTCTCCACCCGAATAAAGTCCCCGCTAGATGCATTCACCGCCACTTTCAGCTTGTAGTCGTCGCGGGTCACACCATAAATCACGTGCCAGATAAGTTCGTTCGTCGCTGAACTCCAGTCGAGCACGTAGAGAAGGGGAATATCCGGGCTCTTGGCCAGAAGTTTATCGCCACCATGCTTCTGGGCGACCTCGAGAGCCTTGTCCGAGTCCACCTTAAGGAAGGCGACATCGAAGACTTGGGTGTTGGTGTTCGTCGGACTATAGGTGTCCTCCGTACCGGGATTGATGCCACGCTCGGGGCCGACTTCTCCCGACCAGGTATAGGACTTCACTCCGCGTTGCAGAGGCGAGCCAAAAGATGCCCGCCACACCCCCGACTTTCCCTCCTTACCCTTGGAGTCCTCCGTGTTCATTGATTCGAGACGATAGGGCTGGGCATCGCGCGCCCACCCACGTGCCGCGATTAAAAGCCTCTGGAAAGCGACTCTTCCGGTGACGAATTCCGCAGGTTTGGGCTGCGGTTTTTCGACTGGCGCCGGCGTCGTCGGCTGCGACGAGCAGCCAGTCATCATCAGCAGCGCGAGCATTGCCATCAGCAACTTGTTCATAGCCACCTTCCTGTCATGCGTATGAAATTTTGCAACCGGAAATGCCGGGGTTATTCTACTAGAGAGAGCAATCCGAGGGACCATGGATTCGTATCTGGAGCGTTTGCGGCAGGCAATTGCTACCACCACCAGCGACATGAGCAGCGAACAGCTGACGCGCAAGCTGGAAGGGAAGTGGAGTGCGGCAGAAGTGCTTGAGCATCTCTACCTGACCTACACGGGAACGCAGAAAGCCTTCGAGCGCTGCCTGAAAGCAGGGAAGCCGCTGGCCGGTACTCCCACTTTCAAGCAAAGAGTGTCCGCCACTGCAGTGACGGAGTTCGGCTACTTTCCCAAGAGACGGAAGTCGCCCGAGCCGGTACTGCCCAAGGGCATGTCCGCGGAGCAAATCGTCGCTGTGATCGGTCCCCAGATCGCCGCCATGGACAAGGTGATCGCGCAGTGCGAGGAACGCTATGGTTCCCGCATCAAGGTTCTGGACCATCCAATCCTTGGCCCATTGACGGCGAGGCAATGGCGGAAGTTTCACCTCGCCCATGGACGCCATCACGTAAAGCAGATTTCGAAAATGAAAACAGCCGAGACTTGAGAGCACGGATTCGCAATCTAGCGCCTTAAACACCAGCACATTCCCGTGGTGATAACATCCCCGGAATGAGTCTCAGCATCGATGCCATGAAGTCGTTTGTGGTGCTCGCCGATGAACTGCATTTCGGCCGCGCGGCGCTCAGGCTTCATGTTTCGCAGCCAGCCCTGACAAAACAGATCAAACGATTGGAAGCCGAAATTGGCGGGCGCCTATTCGAGCGCACCACAGGACGGGTTCAACTAACTCCCGCTGGAGACGCCCTGAAAGATCGGTGTCGCGTCCTGGTCACGGAGGCTGCGGCCGTAGAAGCGTTCGCCAAGAGGGCAATTCAAGGAAACCTGGAACGCCTTCGCATTGGATTTGGTATAGCGGCAATCGGGGACTTGCTGCCCAGAGCAGTAATAGCATTCAGAAAAGCCTATCCGGGAATTTCGCTCGAAATGCAGGACCTGGGGAGCCGAAATCAACTCGAGGCGGTGCTCGACGGAAGCCTCGACGTCGGGTTTGTGCGGATGCCAATCTCGAACCCTCGACTGGAAAGCACTGTCGTGCTTCGCGAACAGATGCTGATGGCCGTTCCTGCGGTCCGGTTTAAGCAGCCGGTCAGCCTGCGATCGCTCAAAGATGAACCCTTCGTCCTGATTGCCCGCTCCACTTCTGAGACGTTTCAGTCCCACGCTCTCAGCCTGTGCCTGGCCGCCGGATTCACCGCCAACGTCGTGCAAGAGGCCAAGGAGTTGTTTACTGTCGTCAACCTGGTGCGAGCCGGCCTCGGAGTCAGCCTTGTTCCTGGTACCGTACGTAAAATGCGGGTCCCGGGCGTACGCTTCTATCCCGTCAAGAGCGCGTCTGCGAGCTGGAACATCGGATTGATCTGGCGCAAGGATCGCCGTGAGATCATCGAGCCCTTCCAGAAGGCAGTGATGGCTGTCGGCAGAGCCCAGGCGTCGGCTTAGCTTATTCCATTTGGTTATCAAGACGTGTGAAAGTGTCATCGCCGCGGGTTGCTCAACCTGCACTAGAATGAGGCGTCGCGTGCAGGAATGGCCGCGGACTCGCGAGTTCGACCAGGTGAGTCCGTGCAAAGGATTAACGACATGTCTTTGATCATCGAGAATCTTCCGGAGGCGATCCGGACTACGAAACAACAGCTTCGGGCGGCGTTGCCCGAATACAAAGAGGTCTTCAGCGAGGTCGAGGCCGAGATGCGGCGGCGGGTGGAAGAGATTGTCTCCGAGCGTGAATCGGGACGCGACGTCATTCCCATTGTCCAATACAACGATGTTGCGGCGGGGAAAGTCCCGGCAGATCTGATTGCGAAGGTCCGGTCGCGCGGAGCCTGCGTGGTGCGCGGCACTTTCAGCAAGGAGGTGGCCACCGGCTGGGATGATGAGATCGCAGCGTATGTCGAAAGAAACGACCTGGATGCAAAGCTCGCGAATCGCGCTGAGGACAAGTACTTTGGCACGCTGGCCGCGGCGAAGCCCCAGATTTACGGAATCTACTGGTCACGCCCTCAGGTAGAGGCGCGGCAGTCGGAGTCGCTGACGAACGTCCGTGTTTTCCTGAACAATCTTTGGCAGGCGGAGAACGAAGGAGTCCGTTACATCAATTCGAGTGAAGCGCCGGCTTACGCTGATCGCATCCGCCGCCGGCCGCCCGGTTCGGCCTCGCTCGGTCTTTCGCCACACGTCGATGGTGGCTCGGTCGAGCGTTGGCTCGACGAGAATTTCCGCAAGGTGTATCGGCACGTGTTCGCAGGCGACTGGCGGAACTACAGCGCCTTCGCCGCGGCCTTCCGTCCGCAGGTGCAAGAAGTGGAGTCGCCTGCGGTGTGCTCGATGTTTCGCACCTTCCAGGGTTGGACGGCTCTCACGCGCCAGGGCCAGGGAGACGGGACCCTCCAACTGATTCCCATCGCCGAATCGATGGTCTATGTTCTGTTGCGCGCCATTCAGGACGATGTGCCCGAAGATAACCTTTGCGGCGCGCTGCCGGGAAGAGCTCTCTCGATTAACGATCAGCAACATAGCACTCTGGTGAAAGCGCTCTCGTCGATCCCGCTGATGGAGCCTGGCGACACGATCTTCTGGCATTGCGACGTGGTTCACGCTGTCGAAAACGAACACCGGGGAACCGGCTACAGCAATGTAATGTACATCCCGTCGGCCCCGGGCTGCCCAAAGAACAGCGCTTATTTGGAGAGACAGGCGCTCTCCTTCCTGGCAGGAAAGACCCCGCCGGACTTTCCTGCCGACAACTTCGAGGTCAATTTTGTAGGACGCGGCACGGTGGCGGACTTGGACGATCGGGGCCGTTCACAGCTCGGAATCACGGAGGCACTTTACAGGAGCAATCTGGCCGGCATTTCTGCCTGATCGAGTCACAAACCGGGTTTGAACATCGACGTAACCTCCTGAACACCTCTTCCCGCTCCGACACCCGCTCCGATAGGCGTTGACTTGCCGTTGTAAGGCAAATAACATGCGCGCCAAAGGATGAGGCCTTTTCCTGCTTGCTGGGCCAGACTGTCTCGCATTACCGCATCATCGAAAAATTGGGCGGCGGCGGCATGGGAGTGGTTTACAAAGCCGAGGACACCTCCCTCGGCCGCTTCGTCGCACTCAAGTTTCTGCCCGATGATGTAGCCGCTGATCCACAAGCGCTGGAACGCTTTCGCCGGGAAGCGCGCGCCGCCTCCGCCCTGAACCATCCCAACATTTGCACCATTTACGAAATCGGCGAACATGAAGGCAAGCGCTTCATCGCCATGGAGTACCTCGAGGGTGTGACCCTGAAGCACCGTATCGCGGGGCAACCCATGGAGATCGAAAACCTACTGATATCGGCAATCGAGATCGCAGATGGGCTCGATGCAGCGCATTCCGAAGGTATCGTGCACCGCGATATCAAGCCGGCCAATGTCTTCATCACCAAGCGCGGCCATGCCAAGATTTTGGATTTCGGCCTGGCAAAAGTGACTTCTCCGGTCCGTTCTGCCGGCAAGGTCGCCGGCGAGGCTACGCAGTCTTCGCCGACGGTTACCGAAGAAAATCTCACCAGCCCCGGGGCGGCAATGGGGACAGTGGTCTACATGTCGCCGGAACAGGTATTAGGGAAGGTCCTGGATGCCCGTACGGATTTGTTCTCCTTTGGTGTGTTGTTGTACGAAATGGCGACCGGGTTCCTTCCTTTCAAGGGAGACACATCCGGAGCCATTTTCGACTCCATTCTCCACCGGCCCCCAACCTCAATTGTTCGCGTCAATCCCGATCTGCCTTCGGATCTGGAACACATCATCTCCAAAGCGCTGGAGAAAGACCGGGAAGTCAGATATCAGCACGCCTCCGAGATGAAGGCCGATCTAGTAAGGGCGCGCCGCGATTCGGGTTCTGGCCGCACTGAAGCACTGCACGCGCCGCCGGCAACCAACGTAGGGAACCGTTACAAACTCATCGCAGCGCTGGGCGGAGTACTTGCTCTCGGTCTGATCGCCTTCGTTCTCTGGCAAGGCAGGCATCGCGCTGCATCTCATGCAGGCCCCGAAAACCTAACGACCGTCGCAGTCCTGCCCTTCCAGAACTCCAGCTCCGATAAAGACACTGACTTCCTCCGCTTGGCGCTGCCCGATGAGATCGCAAACACCTTGAGCTATTCGCGTGCCCTGTCCATACGTCCCTCCGCCGCCACCAGCAAGTACGTCGGGCAGGATCTGGACTTGCAAAAAGCTGGCCGCGAGATGCAGGTGTCCGACATTGTGACTGGCCACTACCTGAAAGAGGGAAATCAGCTGCAAATCACGCTCGAAGCTGTAAACGTAGAAGACAACCGGGTGATCTGGCGGGACACGTTGACCGCTGCAACTCCAGACATGATCGCGATGCGGGAGCAGATTACGGCCAAGGTCCGGCAAGGACTGTTGCCAGTCCTTGGGGGAACAACCTCGGCGGACACCAGCACCCGCCCTAAAAACGAGGAAGCTTACGATCTTTATCTGCGAAGTGTCTCCATGCCTCACGACCCTCTCCCGAATAAAGAAGCCATCGCAATGCTGGAGCGTTCTGTGGGAATAGACGAAAGCTACGCACCAGCATGGGAGGCCTTGGGCCTTCGTTACTACTACGACGCGACTTACTCGAATGGTGGAGAGGAGATGATCCAGCGCTCCGATGCCGCGCTCGAGCGCGCCGGGACTCTCGATCCCAATCTGGTTCTCGCGGCCACGCAACTTGTAATTAACCATGTGGAGAGACGACAACCGACCAGCGCCTACCGGGACGCTCAGATGTTGGTGAGACAGCATCCCGAGAGCGCCCCGGCGCATTTCACTTTTGCGTATGTTCTTCGCTATGCCGGAATGTTGGAGGAATCCACCCGCGAGTGCGACGCCGCCCTGGCCTTAGATCCGGGAAACTACCAGTTCCGTTCCTGTGCCTGGAGCTTCATGCAATTGGGCCGAACCGCTCGGGCGAGGGATTTCATCCGACTGGACGCTGGCTCGGAATGGTCACGCTATATTATGCCTTCGCTGATCTTGCGAGAAGGCAATGTTGAGGAGGCGCGTCAGGCGGTGAAACAGATGCCGGGTGGTCCCCGCTATGGTCGTGACCTCGTGGAAGCGTGCCTCGATCCGAAGGCCGGGCCTAAACTAGACGCGATTGTGCACCAGCTAGAAACCACTGAGCCCGACGCCGACCCTGAACTAGCGTTTCATCCGGGAGCCATCCTGACGTTTTGTGGCAAAAAGTCGGCCGCCGTTCATTTGCTCAAAAGTGCGATTGAGCGCGACTATTGCGCTTATTCCCAGCTCCAATTCGATCCCTTGCTCGCAAAGCTCCGTGGATCGAGGGAGTACGATCAATTGTTGTCGGAAGCCAAACAGTGTCAGCAGAAATATTTGATGGGACAAGACTAAATTGAAAAAAGCCTCCGGATTAAACCGAAGGCTTTCGTAAATCCGAGGGCGCTGCTCTACTCTCGCAACTTCGCCGGCACTCCTGCCTTGCGCGCCTGTTCCTTCAGATCGTCCAGGGCCTTCTTGGCGTCATCGACCGCCTTTTGTTTCTGGGCAATCTGCTGTTTGTACTGGGCGTCTTCCTTGTCCCATGTAGCCGAGCCGCGGAGGCGGTTGCCTGCGTCTGCGTAAAAGGCGGCGGCGCGTAGCCGATATTCACGCTGGGTCACATCCAATTCACGCGAGAGCAGATCAACCTTGCCCTGCTGATCGGCAATTTTCTGCTTCCATGCGTCGTTCGGGTCTGTCTTCTTGGTGGCATCCTGCGACGGAGCGGAAGGTGTGGCGCCATTCTCCGGCTTGGCGGAGTTTGCTTCAGGCGCCGGGTTGGCGTCTTCGGGGCCGGTCGAGTCAGTCGCATTTCCCACAACGCTGATGTTGTCGGAACTGGGCAAATTGTCGTTGTCGTACTTCTTGGCCGACGCCGCAGTCTTGTCCCCTTTGCGGATGGAACGAGCGTAGTCACCCAGAGGCTCGGATTGCGCGCCGGACACCGCTACCAGCATGCCCGCCAGAATCACTTCGGTCAGAAAAACATTTGCAATGCGCTTCATAAAGAGCTCCATTTCTTCCCGTCCTGCCGCCTCCAGCCAACCGAGGACAGCATCGACGTGGTCAACTCAAGCTTTCGAACCCACCCTCGCAGCCTTTGCGCCTGCGAGAAAGCCTCCAATCGTGCGATCTAAATGTGCGGCTTCGGCCGCGATGTCGGACGCCAGCTGCCGCGCCAGCTCCGGGTCCCGGCTGGCTGCGAGTTGTTGCGCGTATCCCGCGATAGTGGTGAGCGAGCTGCGCAGCCCCAGCGCCATTTCGCCCGACATTTCGCCACGTAACTCCTGTTGGCGGCGAATCTCGGTCATTTCGGTGCGATCATTGATTAAACAAGCGACGCCCAGACAAGCAACGCCCGGGCCAGCAACACCAGGGCCAGCAACACCGGGACAAGCCGCGCCCAACACGTCGCTGTCGGGCCCATGCACGGAACTCACCGTAATATCCAGAGTGCGCTCCTCACCCGCGGGAGTGCGATACTGCGCTTCCAGCCGTTGGAACCTCTTCTTCTCGCGCAGGCTAACATTCACCGCTTCGGCCAGACTCGTGTAAGCTCCATCGGATGCGGAAATCAACTCAGCTTTGCGAAATACCTCAGCCGCGCTCATCCCGGCGGGCGAGGCGAAGCCCAGGATCTGTTTCGCGGACGCGTTGGCCTGGCGCACCAACCCGTTAGGAGTGAAGAAGAGCACGCCCGATGAAAGATTGGAGAGCACTGCGGCGCTGATGTTCTCTGAAGTCTTGGCCCGCCGTCGCTCCACCAGTTGCAAACTCTGTAGTTCATGTTTCTGCTGCTTCAGTTGCTGGATCACCGCGTGATACATGTGCAGCGGAAAACTCTCGGACGCAGAAACAGAAGAAGGCGTGTCGGAAAAAGAGCCTTCCTCGCTGATGCTGCGGCGCATACGCCGCATCAAAAGCAGTCCCACAATGAAAGCAAGGCCCGCGGTCACGAGCACCAGCACCATGCGCAGCACAATGGGATTAGTCGCCAGTCTCACAACAACCCCCAGTACCAGCGCAGGAAACTGTTGCCGTAGAACAGCGCGACCATGGCCATGCTGCCGAGAAAGACGCCAAACGGCATTTGATGGCGGCGAAGCGCAATCGCGGCCGATTCCCAGGCCCGCTTCCGCGCCTCCGCTGCGGATTCATGATTACGTTTCATACGACGCCGCGTGCGCTTGAGCCAGACTGCCAACACCGTGGAGACACCAAACAGGGACCCGGCAATCGAGGCGGAGAATAACGTAAAGATGGTCAGTTTGGTGCCAAGGAATGCGCCAACCATGGCCATCAATTTCACGTCGCCGAAGCCCATGCCCTCCACGCCCCGGGCCCGCAGATAGATAGCGCCCGCGCCATAGATGAAAGACGCCCCGACAATTGCGCCTAGCACGGCGTCAACCAGCGACAGCAGATGCCAGGAAACATCGGAGCTTACCGGCAGCGACACCAGCCCGGGCAAAAGCTGCGAAGCCAGGTCATTGACCGGAACCACCAAGCTGAAGACCAGCCCCAGAGCCAGCCCCGGGAGCGTCATCTTGTCCGGCAAAAGCTGGGTCTCGGCGTCGGTGAAGATCAGCCCGAGCAGCAGGAACCCGAAGGCACAGTATTTGAGTGTCGCCACGCTGGCGCCGAAGTGTGTGTAAATTGCGAGGAAGATCGCCCCGGTGAGGAGTTCCACGATCAGATAGCGCGGCGAAATATAAGTTTTGCAATTGCGGCAGCGTCTGCGCAGAATCAGCCAGCTCAAAACCGGAATGTTGTCGTAAGCCGCTATCGGGCGCTCGCAGCCAGGGCAGGCCGATCGCGGCCGCACCACGGATAAGTCCCGCGGCAAGCGATAGATACACACATTCAGGAAGCTGCCGAAAGCCAGCCCCAGAACGAAGATCGCCGATGCCAGAACAGGGTCCACCCTTATCCTTTGCCCAAATTCCTTCGATTTACCCGATTATACGGTGATTCTAAAGGCCAGCCTGAGTACGAAGGTCACTGGCCGTGCGGACCCAGGTTACCCCGCGTCACGCAGTGTTTTCGTGGCGCGGGCGCCCCCGCCCGCGGCTCTTGACGTTGAGTTCAACTTCTGCGGGCGCGGGCGTGCACCCTACGCAACCCCAAAGCAGCTTTGCGATATAGTTACTAAGCTTGAAGGTTCCGGCCCTCAGGAAGAATGAAGTGAACGCCAGGCAATTCCTCGCCAAGTCGCTACCTTCCGCTCACAGCGCCCCAAAGATGATCTTCCCCTTTCTCGACCTTAAGGCTGAATACGCCATGATGAAGGAAGACATCCGGGCTGCCGTGGACAAGGTCCTCGAGAGCCAGCAATTCATCATGGGACCGGAGGTAAAGGAGCTGGAGGCTGAAATTGCAGCCTTCATTGGCTCCGGTTTCGCGATTGCCTGCGCTTCCGGGTCGGACGCGCTTTTACTGGCGCTGATGGCGCTGGGCGTCGATTCGGGCGACGAGGTCATCACGCCACCCTTTACCTTCGTAGCCACCGCTGGCAGCATCTGCCGCCTGAAGGCCAAGCCGGTTTTTGTCGATATCGACCGCGAAACCTACAATCTGGATCCGTCTCTCCTCGAAGCGGCCATCACCAGCCGAACCAAGGCGATTATGCCGGTCTATCTCTTTGGGCTTCCGGCGGAGATGGAGAAAATCAGCGAGATTGCGCGCGCCCACCGTCTGCCCGTGATCGAAGACGCGGCCCAGGCCATCGGGGCTCGCTATCAGGACCAGTATGTCGGCAACATCGGGTCCTGCGGCTGCTTCAGTTTTTTCCCTTCAAAGAATCTGGGCGGGGCAGGCGACGGGGGAATGATCACGACCAACGACCCCGAGCTGGCCGAACGCATCTCCGTGCTACGCGACCATGGCAGCCGCAAGAAATACCACTACGATCTGTTGGGGATGAACAGCCGCCTGGACAGCCTGCAAGCCGCCATCCTGTTGGTCAAGTTCAAGCATCTTGATGCGCTGAGCCAGGCTCGCCGCCGCAACGCCGATCGCTATCGTCAACTGTTCAGGCAGGCCGGACTGGAGAAGTTGACTGCCCTCCCGGTCGAGCCGGCGGGTATGCACCACGTCTACAATCAATTTGTCATCCGTGCCCCGGAGCGAGATCAGTTGCGGGAACAGCTGCGCAATTGCGGGATACCCACCGAAATCTACTATCCTTCACCGCTTCATCTGCAGCCGGCTTTCGCCTATCTCGGTTATCATCTGGGGGCATTTCCGCAATCGGAAGAAGCCAGTCAGCATGTGCTGGCGCTGCCAGTGTTTCCGCAGATGACACAAGAACAACAGAAGGTGGTTGTGGACGGGATCGCCCGGTTTTTCGCGGAAGAGCCTAGAAACTGAACATACACAGCGCGCACTTCTTGTCATTCCGAAGCCAGTTTTGTCGGCGAGGAATCTGCGTGCTGCTGGCAGCGAAGAAGCAGATTCCTTGCGCAAATGCCGCGGGCTTCGCAATGACAATTCTCCACGATTTTCGAAATCACACCACTACCCGATACCACTACTTTGTGTACTTGAAGCTGCTGACGTAGATGTACCGTGTCGGTCCAATCGTGGCCATGCCTCCCCAGGACGAGCTGTTCGTGCCCCAGATATTGAACAAAAAGTAAGCCGGAGCGCTCGGTACACCTTGGGTATGGTGCACCACCAGTTGGCCGTCCACATACCAGTCGACGAAGCTGGGCTGCCAGACAATTTTGAAATCGTGGGTATTGGTCTGGTCGAATCCGAACACCTGAGTGTCCTGGAAGTTTGACAGTCCGTGCCAGTTCGTACAGTCGACCGCATCCGCCTTGTTGCCCACCTGCTCCATATCGATTTCGGTTTCGGAGTTGATGGCATACAGAAACCCCCCGGCATCCGATCCCGAAAGAGCTTCCGACACCCTTGACGTGAACTCGAACGTGCCGTAAGTGAAGGTCTGCTTGGTAATGACCTCCGACCCGCTGGACAAAATTTGGCTACCGTTCTTGGTTTGAGTGAGCGCCAGAACCAGTTCAGATCCGACGGTAACGTTTTTGGGATCGAAGGTGCCCACATTGCCGTTCAAGTTGCCCACCGGAGGCGCCGTTCCGCCATCCGTTCCCCAGTTGTAACCAGAAAATGTAAACGAACTCGGACCGATCACCCCGGAAGATGTGCCGGAGGATCCGCTGCTGCCGGAAGAACCTCCGCTGCTAGACGATCCACTGCTCGAAGTGCCAATCCCTGAAGACCCGCTGCTGGAAGTACCGCTGCTTGAAGTTCCGCTACTTGAGCCCGTGCCGCTCGACGACCCACTGCCATGAGGCGGAGTGAACGGGATCGTTCCTCCTCCGCAGCCTGTGAGAAAGAAGCTTATAAGCAGTAAAGCGCTAATCCTCAACATGAAATTCCTTTAAAGCCGGGGATCGGGATCGACGATTACACCCGTTCGGCGAGAAACTGAAAGGGGAACTCTGAAGATCGCTCTCGGCGTTCTAGTTCTATCCCCAACAGCGCGCCTTTCCAAACAGGGAAGTGTTCATGTGTTACTTCCAAGTTTAAAAAGTAACACCGTGGAGTAATTACCCCTCGTTACGGAAGGGCATGACGAGGCATTGAACCGCGGGATTACACGAAGGCAAGAGCTTCCCGAGTTCACACCGTGAACTCGGAACCAGATTAAAGCGATAGACGAAGAAGCGAGGCGCATAGTATAGCAAACTTAGATCTCACTATTTCTTTATCGGGCAAATAGTCTTGGCTGATACAGCACCCGTCTCGCACCAAGAGGAGACGCAGACGACCGGATTTCTTGAGGCGGTCGGACCACCCACGATTAGCCGGGAACTCTGCCGATCAGGGTGTGGAATTCGCCCGGAGTCGGTAGCTGCGACAAATTATGTGGGGGAGAGAAAATGAAGAAATCGCTATTAACTATCGGAGTAGCGACGACGTTGATGATTGCGTGGTCTATCGGGCGAGTGCAGGGACAGCAAAGCAGAGGACACCAGGAAAACACTCGACGACTATGCCAGAAAAGTAGGCAGCTAGAACCGCCTTTGGGCCACTACACCGTGCCTGAATGGTGAGGGTAATCGCGTTGTTATGACAACCATGGGGGAAGAGGTTGTGTCCCGACGGGCTGACTCCAAATTGTGGGCGAAGAACGCGCCGGAACTCCACAAATCGCATCAGGTCGCGGCAGTTACCTGCTTAACCATCCCTGTAACTCCAGCCAATCGGCGAACCGTCAATCCAGAGATCGGTAGGGAGGTTCTGCTTGCGCATTCCGAAGCCGTGGCCACCCTTTGCGTACAGGTGCAGTTCTCCCGATTCATGAGCGCCCGCCCACCGCTCGTACAAGGCAACGCTCTCAGGTGCGAGTTCGAGCTGATCATCGGTCGCAGCCGCAACGAACATAGGCGGCGCGTCTGCTGGAACGGGAACGTCTTTCGATATTTCGCCGCTCGCGTAAATCCGGGCTACGAAGGCAGGACGGCCTTCCGGCAAGTAATTGAAAGAATCAGTCTGTCACCTCCTGTCACCTGCATTTGCGTTTCGCATTAGGGGGCCGCTTTGAAAGTCGCCACCTGCATTACCCAGACGGCCGAACTGTCAGTTGCCGAGGCGTTATAGCTGCCCGTGGCATTGACCGTCTTGTCCTCGGCAATATTCCCGTACAGATTGATGAGCCGCGAAGTGAAGCCGGTCCCTGCGGCTGAGAATCTTGTACCACTCGTGCCAGCTCCGAAGATCAGTTCGCTCGCAGCTGTCGTGCTTACTGAGCCGCTGTTGGCCGCCGCACCGGTTCCGCCGGCTCCCAGCGCCTGATCCAGTGGCGCGGTGGGATCCAGACCTTTGTATTCCAGAATCCGCACGTCGGGATACGCAGCTGCCTGATTGAACGTCACCGTCACCGTTGTACTGCCACCGGCGATATTTGTGGCGTAGTAAATCGACTGCCTCAACCCCGTCCCGCTCGTCGGTCCTACCGCCGGCGCATACGTATTCAAATTGCTGTCGGTCACTGAGCTGATCGTCGACGTGGTATCTCCCCAGCCGATAACCACGATATTCGTATCCCCAGCCGTCTGCGCCGCCGTATAGGTCACCGCCACCGTCGTGTTCGCAGCCTGTATCGTTGCCGGCCCCGAATTTGACTGCATAAACGCGATGGTTCCCCCGCCGCCACTGGACGTGTACGTATAGCCGTTGTTCAAGGTGCCGGTCTGAGCGTCAGTGTTCTTCACTGCCACGTTCACCGCCCCCGCTGCATGAGCAGGCGTCGTCGCCGTGATCGTTGTGCTGCTGGTCACGATCACATTGGTCGCCACCGTCCCGCCCAGACTGACAGTCGCGCCCGACTGGAATCCCGTGCCCGTGATGGTCACCGCCGTGCCACCGCTCGGCGGCCCTGAACTCGGTACAATCGAACTTACCGTTGGCGCCGGATTGCCGCCCGAGCCTTGCCCGCTGCCGCGGAACGCCGCCATCTGCATCACCCAAGCCCCAGAGGTCAGCGTCGCGGTCGCGTTGTAACTTCCCGTGCTGTTCACGATCTTGTCCTCGGCGATGCCTCCGAACGCGTTGATCATCCGGTTGGTGAATCCTGTCCCCGGCCCCGTGAACACCGTGCTCGGATTGCCCACCCCCACGACCAACTCATTGGCCGACGTCGTGGTCTTCGATCCGCTGTTCCCGGTCGTTCCATTGCCCACCGCGCCTGCACCCACATCCAGCGGACTTGCCGCATCCAGCCCGCTGTACTCCAGCGCATTCACATTGGGATACGCTGCCGTCCGGTTGAATGTTACCGTCACCGTATTGCTGCCGCCAGCTATGTTCCGAGCGTAATAAATCGCGGAGGTCAACCCCGTTCCTTGCGTCGGACCCACGGCCAGTGTGTAAACGTTCCCCTTGCTGTCCGTCACCGCACTCACCGTCGAAGTCGTTTCTCCCCACATCACCGCCACCAGGTTCAGGTTCCCTGCGGTTTGTACGCTGGGATAGGTGACCGTTACCGACGCTGCCGACGTCTGCGTTACCGATTTACCTTGTACGTAAGCAATGGAGCCGCCGGTCCCGGCTGCGTATGTGTAGGCGCTCGGCAAAGTTCCACTTTGGCCATCCGTGTTGGTGACCACGACGTTCACCGCGCCAGCCGCATGCGCCGCCGTCGTCGCCGTGATCTTGGAGCTGCTGCTTACCACCACGCTCGTCGCCGCCGTCCCACCCAGACTGACCCTCGCACCTGACAAGAATCCCGTCCCCGTGATGGTCACCGCCGTCCCACCACTCAACGGTCCTGAACCCGGCGCAATCGAAGTCACAGTCGGCGCCGGGTTGCCCGGGGGCGGCGGAGGCGGGTTGGTACTCAATTGCGAAAGCGGGATAAAACTAAAGCTCCGAACGAACATGTAGCGGGTGATGTTGGGGGTGGCGAGACCACCCCAACCAGTGCTGTTCGTTCCCCAGTGGTTGATCATGGCGAGGGCGGGGGTTTGCGGGACGACGCCAGTGTGCGTCGACACCAGCACGCCGTCAACGTAGAACTTGATTGAAGTCGACGTCCACACGCATTTGTAAGAGTGAAAGCCTGCCTCCGGTGCAAAGGCCGCTTGCGACGAGGTTGATTGCTTCGTGGTCAGCCCCGCCCAGGTTGTCCACCAGAGCGTGCCGGGATTCTGTCCTTCGATCTCGGGGCTGTCGATCTCTGTCTGTGACTTGTTCACAAACACGAAGCCCGAGCTGATCTGGCCGGAGACGGCCACACCGGATCCCGTGGGAGTGCTCGAAGTCGAAGAAGCGCGGATGACCCACTCGTAGGCTCCGAAGCCGAGGGCATTTTTGGATTGCAGCTCGCCGCCAACCGAGGTAATCCCGCCGCTGGAGTTGTAGGTCTGCGTGACTTTGATGCGCAGCATCCCGGAGGAGAAGTCGAGATAGGAAGGAACGAAGGTGCCTCCGCCCGGAGCGCCCCAGTTGGAGGCAATCCATTTAGAAGTGTCGAGCGACCCACTTGAAAAATTGTCGAAGAATGTCGCGCCAGGCGGAGCCACCGGCGCGCCGGCATGCAATGTACCGTTGATGAGGAAAAGAGTTGCTAAGACTAAGACGGTCACTCTCATAAAAATCGCTCTCTCGTTTAGGGGATGGGGACTGGCGAGCCAATCCCTGGTGGCCAGAGAAAAGTTGCAAGCGCCTGAACAACGGGCACTTTTAATTGCTCAGCGGGACAAATGACTGATGCCGAGCCAGACGAAGGACCCGGCAAAACGGAAAGCTAATGCTGTAGACGAATAAGCGGCAGACAAACTATAGCAAGATAACTGATTAGTGTCATCCCGAGATTATGGTGTTTTTAGCGGTTCTTGAGGGTGTCCTTCCGGCTTTGGGCCGGGATGGGCCAGTTTGCCGGCCCATGTTGTCTAATTGCGCACGTTTTGCAAGCTTTTGGGAGGGCGCTTCCTTCCCGTTCTGTAGCGACCCGGATGATTGCCGGCCGGGGCAGACAGGGTGGACAAAATTCAGGAGAACTGTCGCGGGGTCAAGCCGTGCCCGGACTAATCTGCAGCGTCAGAGTCCGATCCGTCCTGGCGAGCCACCAGGGCGGGAGGTTCCGAGGCAACGGGCCTTGCCAGGGGGACGCGTCGTTCCTTGATCGAGTATTTGATCAGGCACCAGAGACAACGTACGCCGTCCTTCCAGCCAATCTTCTTTCCTTCTTCATAAGTGCGGCCCCAGTACCCGATGCCTACTTCATAGATCCGCAACCGCCGCTTTGCAATCTTGACGGTGATCTCCGGCTCGAAACCAAAGCGGTTTTCTTCGAGGGGAATGGCCTGGATAATCTCCCGGCGGAATACCTTGTAGCAGGTTTCCATATCGGTCAGGTTGATGTTGGTAAGGCAATTGGAGAGCAAAGTGAGCAGCCGGTTGGCTACCGAATGCCAAAAGTAAAGCACACGATGTGGCCTGCTGCCCAGAAAGCGCGAGCCGTAAACCACGTCTGCTTTGCCCTGGATCAAGGGATCGAGGAGATTAGGATAGTCGTCTGGGTCGTACTCCAGGTCGGCATCCTGAATGAGTACGAAATCTCCAGTGGCCTCCTGTATGCCTCGGCGAAGGGCCGCGCCCTTTCCCATGTTTTTCGCCTGCAGCAACACCCGGAGGCTGGAATGCTGACTCTGCAACTCGGCCAGAATTTCCCGGGAGCCGTCGCGAGAAGCATCGTCCACGCAAATCAATTCCACTTCCTGGGGAAAGGCCAGCACGCGCTCCACCACCGCACGAAGAGTATTGCGTTCGTTGTAGACCGGCATGATCACTGACAATCTCATGGATAGAAAGCCTTAGCTGGGTTCTCATGAACCTCGTCCGTCCCAGGGGCGGTCCGGCAGGCAAGAGGCAGCTCAGAAACTCCCTTTTGCGGCAGAGGACGTTAAGGTCAATATAATACGCGCAAAATCCGCTCGGGCGGGATGTTGCGAGACAGATGTGTTTCGCAGGACAATCAGCACGAAAAGGCAGCCGCGGCCGGACAGGGTGGACTCGACCTCGCCCGGCACGATCAGACGCGTCATTGAACCGACATCGAATCCGTGGGCGAGGGCACTTGGCCTGGGACCGTGCCGTTTAGCTCGCCGGCTTTCAGCTCGCGAATGCAGAGATCCGTTATCCGCGGACCACAGGGATAGACTTGATAGAGAGGCAGATCGCGTGGTTGCACGCGATAGGTTCCCCGCGCGAGGTTATTTGAATCGGCAATATCTGCCAGAACGATGGAGTTCGTGGGCTGGGCGCGGATACGGAATTGCAATGTTGGGGCTTCGTAATTGCCGTAGCTGTAGCATCGTCCCAGGCACGCGCGATCCAGAATGTCTTCGGTGAAACCGTCCTCAATACCTGGGTAATGAAGCATGGCCGCAACCCTCTGCATGGGAGGCAGCGGACTGACCAGTTGATCCACTTTTGCTTCGAGCTGAACCAAGGCGCGTTCGTCCTGATAGGCCACCGCGAAGAACACTCCGGCGAGAAGCAGGAGCAGTCCTCGCTGCCAGGGCCGGGGATTGCTGCGTGCCACCACGGCGCAGCCGAGTATCGCAGCCAGCAGCGAAAAGCGTTCCGAGATGAACCCCAAGGGGTGCTGGAAGACGCCGGGAAAAAAGAGCTCTCGGTCGGGCAGTACGAAATTGGTAAAGCACGCCAGAACGTACAGTTGCACCGGAAGGCTGAAGACAAAGTCTTTCTCTTTGTGCAGTTCCTGGATGAGCAAGAGCACAAAGACAAAGAGTATTCCCAGCTCGACAGTTCTATAGCTCAGGACCGAGAAAGGGCGGTTGAATGCGAGAACCTGGTCCCATCCAGAAATGATCAGAAATTCCCGCGGCAGGTTGGGGTGGGGAAAGACAGACCTGGGAAATCTGATCCTTTCATAGACGCCTACCACCAGCACCAGAAAAGCGGAGCCGCCCAGAGCCGCTAGTTGAATTCGCCGTGGAGCATTCCTGACGATTGAGATGTACGCGGCCGCCGCGAGCGTCAACAGGGCGGGTAATGGGTGGGCAATCCACGAGAGCGCCAACAACAGCACGAATAGAACCTGCCACCACCGGGATCGAGTCACAAGCAATGACAAAGCGAGAAATCCGAAGGCCAGCGCGACGTAGAAATTGAAGAATCCGTAGTGGAAAATTCGACCATAGGACAACACCGCCAGGCAGGGCAGCAGAAACCAAGGTCTCCGGTTGCTAAGCGCGGCGATCAGGAAAAATGACGACCAGAAAAACAGCACGGCGGACGTGCTGACCAAAATACGTTGCGCCCAGAAAGGGCCGAAAGCCGTCATCGACAAGGTCAACAGGTTATCAAATAAAATGTTGGTGGACTGGCGAACTATGACAAGACCGGGAATATGCTGCTCGGTGATGAGTCGGGCCAGCCAGGCGTTGTAGATGTGACTGCAAAGGTCAAGCGACTCGATCTGCGGCAGCCAGACGCAGGGGACGAGCAACAAGGCAGTAGCGGAAACAATGATGGCCAGATCGGAGCGCTTAGAAAGCTTCAAGTTACACCTGAAAACGCGGGGGAGCCTAGGGGTCGTCCCAGACTGCCATGGGCACGAAGGACTTGTCGCGTTGACACTGCTCGGACGCGACTGACGAATGGCGCTTTCGCGAGCCGAGCGCGTGCCATTCTATCAAACTTATCGGGAACTGCTTTTATTTGCGGGTTGGTGCAGTTTGAAGTCCCCAAAGGATCTGTCATTTCGAATCGCGGCTTGGCCGCGCGAGGAATCTGCTGCTCGACTGGCTGGCAGCAAGCAGATTCCCTTCTGATAAACCTGGCTTCGGAAAGACAAGGGTGAGGTTGTTCTTGCGTTGACTGGACCGCTGGTTTATGGAAACGGCAGGAAGCCGGGAGTCACGCGCCGAGGTGGACCAGGCGAACTTCCACGCGGCGATTGTAAGCGCGTCCGGCGGCGCTGGAATTGGGCTGCGCCGGAGAGGCCGCCCCTGCGCCAACGGCCGTGAGCCGGGAGGTGGAAACGTGCAGTTCGTCGACCAGTGCGTTCCTCACCTCGATAGCACGGCGGCTGGAGAGCTCCTGGTTATAACTCTCGGGTCCGGTGTTGTCGGTGTGTCCTTGAAGGATCGCGGTGGCCCCGGGATTTTCCGCCAGCGCGTCGGCGATCCGGCGCAGGGGAGGTCCGTACTGCGAGCCGATCACTGTGCTGTCCTGGTCGAAGAAGATGGTAAACAGCTTTTGCGCCTTGCCCGAGCTTTCGGACACGGCATCGGACTCATTGGGAAACTTACGCACGGTGACGTCTTCGGCCTCGTTAAAGTCGGCGTTACGCCCACGGCGGGCGTCGGCTGCAGGGTTTTTAGGTTGTGTGCTCGATATGTCAACTCCTGAGGTGGAACTTTCGCTGGATGTCCCCGAACTGCTCTGCGCCACAGCTGAGCCGCCGGCACCGTTGGCCTCGACCTGCCCCGGGCGCTGCGCCGAGAATTGTTCGCCCAGTACGAAGGCGAGAATGCCAGTAACCGCGGTCAAGGCCAGGGCCTTCGCCCACCAGATTCGACTCTCGTGTCGTTTCTCCGCAATCTGCCGTTTGTTCAGTGGTGTTGTGGCGGGCACCCCTTGTCGCTCCGTTCGTACGGGTTCCTGCGCCTTTTTCGGCGGCACACTCTTTTCCTGATTCGCCGTCTTGCTGCTCGGAGACGCAGCCGTTGTGTCGCTTTGGCTCGGTTTGGAGGCCGGGAGTTGAGGCGCTTTGCCGGGTCTTGCCGGAGTTTCGACGGGGGCTACCGCTTTCATCTCCAAGGGCCGGGCGGCTGCGAGCGGTGGTGCTGATGCCGGACGCGTTTCGATCACCGGCACACGTATCTCCGGAGGCGCGATCTTTTGCTCCGGCACAGCAGCGATAGTCGCACTGGCTGCCGCAGGTACGGACGGAATTTGTGCAGCGGGTCCGGCTGGGTTTTGATTACCGAATTGCGGTGCTGAAGCAGGGACTCCCGCATCCATCAAAATACCGCCTTGAGCTAGAGCGGGCCGCGGCACTGCTCCTTCACCCGCGGTCTCAGGTACTTTCGCTTCCGTGATGGGGAACACTTTGCGCTGGCTGGGCACCGTTGACGCATCCATCTGATACACGTCGGCCAGCACGCTGTTCAGATTCAGGTCGCGGGCCGCGTCCTCGACGATGCGCGTATCAATTGATTTTGCGTGCTCGGCAAACGCCAATAGCATCGCATTGAAGCACAGCTTATTGATGTTGCGGGGCACTCCCCGGCTGTGGTCCCAGATAGCGCGGATGGCGCCTTGAGTGAACAGATGGGGCCCCTGATAGCCGGCCGTCGCGAGACGGTGGTTGATGTAAGCCTGGGTCTCGGTCAGCGCCAGCGGGCTGAGCCGGCCGAAAGCCGAGATGCGCTGCATCAACTGTTCTTGTTCCGGCAAAGCCAGCCGCTTCGCCAGTTGGGGTTGGCCGGCCAGAACGATTTGCATCAGCTTGGATGACGCGGTTTCGAAATTCGAGAGTTGCCGCAACGCTTCCAGAACGGAAAAATCCAGGTTCTGCGCTTCGTCCAGCACAACGATGACGCGCTTGCGTTCCTGGGCCGAGCGCGTGAGCACCTGGTTGAGCTGCTCCGACAATTTGCGCATCGACGTTTCCTCGGAACTGGTTCCCAGCTCGAGCAGCACAGACTGCAACAGTTCGATGGGATTGGGCTGCGGTTGAAACAGGAAGGCGGTATGGGCCGTGGCACGAAATCGCTCCAGGAAGTTGAAGAGCAGTGTGGTCTTGCCCATGCCGGGCTGGGCTACAAGTATCTGGAATCCGAAGTCGCAGTCAATCCCGTTGACCAGCGAGGCCAGGGCTTCCCGATGCGTCTGGCTGAGGAACAGAAAACGGGGATCGGGAGTGACCCCAAACGGATTCTCCCGCAGCCCGAAATGGCCGACCAACTGACCCTGAACTGACTGTTCCGCAGCATTGCTACGCAATGGTCACCTATCCGGGAAGGTTATAGCAAGTGGAGCGCCACCGCCCCAAAAGCCTTAATGGGAGCGGATTTCATGGGATACAGGGGGATTGGCGGACCCCGTTTTGGGAGAATGCGCAAAGAACTTGCAATAAAAGAATACTGACGCGGCCCGCAGCCTGATGCAACCCGAAACGCAGACGGCTGCAACTCGCGATCCTGGCGAATAAACAGCGAATATCACTCGGCCCAGCTGAAAGCAACCCGCTCTCCACTTAGGTAACTTGCCATCTCCCTCCGAAGGTTATAAAGTCCGGCGACGATGGCTCTGCATGCATTGCTGTTTTCTCGGGACCAGGGAATTATTGACCTGGCAGACGAAGTTCTGAAAACCCTCGACATCGAGGTCGCCCAGTCCACCACGGCACAGGACGCTGTCCAAAGGCTTACCAACACCACGTTCGATGCCATTATCGTGGACAACGCCGACGCTCGTGGCGCCGTGGCAGTCCTGTCGGCGGCAAAGTCGCTGCCATCTTGTGAACCCTCAATCGGTATCGTGCTGGCGGTTTCGCCTAGTAGCATTGGACTCGCGGATGGCGCACGCAGTCACATGGTGCTCTACCGCCCGCTCTCCGCGGATCGGTTGCGTACTGGAGTTAAATCGGCCCTAGGACTAAGAAGTGAAGGCGAGGACGCGCGTGAGTCTCCGCGTGCATCCATCCGTATTCCGGCGACGCTGCGCGGCGCTGGACTGGACCAGACCCTGGCTTTTATTACTAACCTGAGTGCCGGCGGGGCCGCGTTGTATGTGGGACAGGAAATACCCTCGGCGGCGATCCAGACCATCGAGTTTTCTCTGCCGGGTGAGAAGGAAAACCTCACCGCCGCCGTGGAGTTAATATGGAGAGACGTGCAGGGCCGCATGGGAATTCGTTTTGCCAACGTGTCGGCAGGCGCGAGTGAGAGTCTGGAGAAGTGGTCGGCCGCTCATTCGCAGGCACAAGCAAAGGCGAAGGCCGCCGGCGCCTGATTGAAGCGATTATTTTCCGTCGCCGTCGTATTTCCCGGTAGTTCCATACCAGCGAATCTTCAGCATCTCGAGAAACATCCGGGTGCCGTCGCGCAACGGACTGATGCGGGTGCCTTCGCGGTGGGCCCATTCCACGGGGACTTCCGCGACCTTGAAACCCTTTTTCCGCGCCAGATACAGGAGTTCCGGATCAAAACCCCAGCGTTCAATCTTTTGCAGTGGGAAAATTGTCTTTGCCGAGCGGCGAGTAAACGCTTTGAAACCGCACTGGGTATCTTTGAAACGCAGACCGAGAACCATGCGTAACATCAGATTGAAAACGCGCCCGAAAAGTTGCCGATAGAGCGGCTGCCGTTGAGTCTGAAGATCGCGGCGCAGCCAGCGCGAGCCAATGGCGATGTCCGCGCCGCCAGCAATTGCGGCAAAGAGCTTGTCCGCTTCCTCGATGGGAGAAGAAAGGTCGGCGTCGCTGAACAGCAACAGTTCACCCCGCGCCTGCAGCATCCCATTTCGCACGCTGTATCCCTTGCCCCGATTGCCCGGATTCTGCAACAGGCGCACGCGGGGATTCGTCTCCGCGTAGCCGCGGATAATCTCTACGGTGTTGTCGCTGGAGCCGTCGTCCACGGCAATGATCTCCGCATCCCATCCCCTATGGGCCACGTGGCTGAGCACTCTGTCCAAAGTGGCGCCGACCCGTGCGCTCTCGTTGAAAGCCGGGATAATGATGCTATAGGCCTGCAGCTGGCCGTCGGATGTCGGGTCTACGCCCATGAGCTTCGATTGGAGCCCAGCCAGGCCCGCGCTTGCGAGGATTGGTCTGGACAAGTCAAAAAGGGGAAGGAAACAAAGAATGAAGTACTCCCGCTCCTTGGGGGCAGACATTCATCAGTTCGAAAATCAATCTTGAGCATTCAGCTAGCCGGATTGTATCATCTGTGCCGCTGCGGGCTTCCGTGCTTTCGACGCTGGGCAGCGGTGCAGTCTGCCGGAAAAACAGCCCCGCCTTTGGCATTCCGAAGCCAGTTCCATCGGCGAGGAATCTGTTTGTTGCCAGCAGCGAAGCAGCAGATTCCTCGCGCGACAGGCCGCGATTCGGAATGACAATTCTTTTGGGAGTATCCCGTCATCGTGATTTAAAGGTGCGGAGGCAGAATTGACTTAATCCTCCGGGCGCCAGCATTTCCGATCTGGATCCGCATGCTGGTCAAACTCCGCCGCGCCTGTGCCTCAAACTTCAGCCATCCAAATGGCTCGTTGAATGGAAACTCCAATAACTCAGGCCATCTAAGCTTCATCAGGTCGACCGGCATTCGTTCTTCCCTTCGATAGTCCTGCGGCAGGCTCAGCATCAGTTCGTAGGTCCGCCTGGAGTTGAATGGATACATGAGGAATCGATCGTAGAGGGGGCCATACATCGCGGGACCCGCCCAGCATCCCAACCGTTGTTCGATATAGAAAAGGTCCAATTTTTCCAGAAGATCCGATGTGGGCAACTGGTCCAGCCAATTTGAGGCTGCATGGATCACTGCCTCCACAGGCGGAAAGTTGAAACGCTGCACCAGTTCGTTGCCGGAAAGGGGGCGGGACGGGATGTCATCAGGTAACCAGAAATAGCCGCGGCCTACTTCGCCGCCCACCCCCAGCAGCGTGAATCGGGTTGGGTCAAGCTGTTGGTCCGTCCGGGTGCAACGGGTGATTCGATCGACCACACAGGTCCCGGTCCGGTAAATCCAGCTCTCGATCTCTGCTTCAGACGCATCCTTCCATGTCAGGACCGAGTAGTCCAGACCGAATTGTTTCGCGATCCGCCGACCGTAGGCGCAATCCATACGAGCGTTGACGTCGGGAATCGGGGAAGTGAAGAAATGAATGGAAGACAAGCTGGGACGCGAACACGCCAGCAAAACTCGCGTATCGTAACCGGCCGTCAGGGGAATTTGAGCTGCGCCCAGTCTGGTTACGCCGGATATAAACCCTTCGACCAGTCCAGCAATGTCGCGGATGATTTCATGGGGAGGACGGCTGGGATCGAGCAGTTGACCGCTTGGCCAATGTCGCTTCCGAACCCAATTGCCGAGATTCAGATAGTGGTTCGGCAACAGCCTGTTAATGGCTGACCATGGCGTCAGCTCGAGGGGGAAATACCCATCGCGCTGAGGAAGCCCGAAAGCCTGGACGAGCCCGGAATTCTGTTGCAGGTCCCCGGCTTGAAGGACCAAATTGCAGGAAGATGCAACCACCTGATGTTGTTCGCAATAAACGGCAGCCAGCGAACCACTGGCATCAAGGTAAAATCGTTCGTTTCGCGAAGTAAGAAAAACCGCCGCAAAGCGGCCGCTCAACCCATGCAATGCGGACTCGAATCGGCCTGCCGCATCGGCTTCATTGCAATTGAAGCCAAGTTGCCAGGCCGCCGGAAGAACTTGGCCCTACCGTCCTGCGATCGAATCTGGGTGATGGGCAGTCTGGGATGCCAGTGCAAAATCCACCGGCCAATCTGTTGCTTGGACCAGCTTGCCAGCGCCGGCACCTCGGTTTTCCCGAGCAGGAACTGTCCGACCATATCAGCGGGTAGGTTCAATTCCTGGACTCCCCTGGGGGCAGAGGAATGTGTTTGTCGACTTTAGGTTCAGCCATGCTGGAGGCTCGGACGATGCCTGCGGCGTATCCTGGTGCAAACTCCTAATACGTTATCAGACGGCAGCGAGCATCGACGCTTCCTATCCTGATGCTCTCTCAACAATTCTTTTGGGATTTTTAAAGTCCCATTACTGCGCGATTCAGACCGCCCGGGGAGAGCAGCGATTCGTGTCTATTGCGGATAGCACAGGATACAGATGCAGTTGCCATTCGACGGCCCGGGCCGCGCCCGTCAAGTGGACGTTGTCGCACGCCGGCCCCACCCTGCGATCCGATCGAAAACACTAAGGCGAGCCGCGCCGTTGCGGAAACGTTGCGGGCCGCAAGATTTCCCGCTTTATTGCACAGTCAAGGTCAGGGAAGTGATCCCGGTATTGGAACCAGAACTCGCGTGCGCCACCACATTATAAGTCCCGGATGGGGTTCCGTTCGATTGCGCTTGCTGATTGCCCATGCTGCCCCCGCCTCCGCAGGAGACCGTGACAAACAACAGCATCAAGGGCGCGAGCCACAGATATCGGCGCCATCTTCGCACGGACCCCTTGGGCACACGCGTTCCCGGCACGAACAACATTCCCAGCGCGATGGTCCACAACCATGATGCGGGTGACGAGGGTGCCGGGTTGGGCAATGCCGATGCGAAAACAGGTGGGGGAAGGGCTGCGCTGAGGCGCGCCGTCGTTGCCACCTTGATGGTGAAGGTTGTGGGCGTGGTCGCGTTGAATGTCAGACTGGCAGGCAAAGAGCAGGTCGCGCTCGGAGGCGCGCCCGTGCAACTGAGTGAAGCCGTTCCGCTCATCCCCTGCCCGCCGATAGAAAGAGTGTAAGAAGCGGTTTGTCCGGCTGCTATGGTTGCTGAATCTGGATCTCCATAGGGCACGATCAAACCCAGGTTTGCTTCAGCGGCAGAGTAGGTATAGCCGCCCGCCAACTTACCACTCTGACCGTCCGGGTTCGTGACGACAACGTCGACTGTCCCCGCTGCGTGGGCCGGAGCCGTCACGGTGATCGACGCACTGCTTGCCACCGTTACTCCAGTCGCGGCTGTGCCGCCAAAACTCACCGTTGCGCCGGACAGGAAGTTCGTGCCGGTGATCGTCGCCCCCGTACTGCCGTTGGCAGGTCCGGTGCTGGGAGCCATGGATGTCACCGCCGGCGCTGGAACGTAGGTAAAGGCGTTGGCGAGCGTGCTGCTTTGATTATCACTGTTGGTCACCACTACGCTCACCGCGCCCGCTGCGTGGGCCGCGGCAGTCGCCGTTATGGACGTGCTGCTCACGACGTTCACGCCGCTCGCTGCCGTTCCTCCCAGGGTTACTGCGGCTCCTGTCAGGAAGCCCGTGCCCGTGATCGTCACTGTGGTTCCACCGGTCGCCGGTCCTGAATTCGGCGTAATCGCGGTCACCTTCGGTGCCGGATTGCTGACGATATAGCTATATCCGTTGGGGAGCGTGCCGCTCTGACCATCGCTGTTAGTGACCAGCACATTCGAAGCTCCCGCCGCATGAGCCGCCGTGGTTGCGGTTATCGACGTGCTGCTCACTACATTCACGCTCGTGGTTGCCGATCCTCCCAGGCTCACAGTCGCGCCTGACTGAAATCCCGTGCCCGTGATCGTCACTGTGGTTCCACCGGTCGCCGGTCCTGAATTCGGCGTAATCGCGGTCACCTTCGGTGCCGGATTGCTGACGATATAGCTATATCCGTTGGGGAGCGTGCCGCTCTGACCATCGCTGTTAGTGACCAGCACATTCGAAGCTCCCGCCGCATGAGCCGCCGTGGTTGCGGTTATCGACGTGCTGCTCACTACATTCACGCTCGTGGTTGCCGATCCTCCCAGGCTCACAGTCGCGCCTAACTGAAATCCCGTGCCCGTGATGGTCACGCCAGTCCCACCGTTCGTCGTTCCCGTGTTGGGGGAGATCGAGGTCACTGTCGGGGCCGGAGCCGAACTCGAGCCATTGAGCAGAACAAACGCCGCTACCGAAGGCACACCTTTATTGTTGATGAGAAACAGCATGTAATATCCGGGCGGCGCAATCTTGCTGTTGGGTGGTGCTGTGACCGTCAGCGATCCCGACCCTGCCGTGAACGACATCCCCACCAGGCGCTGGTCGAAGTCAAAGGCATGAGTCGAAGAACCCGGCCGCACCAGCACGGCTTGAGAAATGTTGGCGGCGTCCGGCGTCGAAACGGAGAACTGTCCGCCCCACGCGATGTTGGACGAGGCACTGGCAATGGTCGGCCGGGGCGCCGCAACTATGTTGTTGTTTCCATCGCGGGTGAAAAGATACGCCGGCTGGTAACTTTCGACGTGCGCTTGATAATTTCCGCGGGCGG
>Ga0207100_1013_pt1 | contig 51815 bp, 47 predicted proteins | sample Alteio_BWMinHeat_82_FD_153520 | JGI IMG/M metagenome (GOLD analysis project Ga0207100, IMG submission 153520) | Enriched cells from forest soil in Barre Woods Harvard Forest LTER site, Petersham, Massachusetts, United States -... | ecosystem: Environmental > Terrestrial > Soil > Temperate forest >...
AGAATAGTTCCAACGGGGCAAAAAATCCGTTAAAACTTTCTGGCGAAATCTTATGAGCCGAAAAAGGGGTTCGTCAAGGGATTTTTGGGAAATAAATATCTTTGGATTCAACAACTTAGAAAATAGGTTAACAGGCTGGTCAGGTCGTCCATTTTAGTTGTTCCGCCGGGTTTTGCTGCCCTAAACGGCTTTGATTGATGGGCTTACCTTGGAATCGGCGGCCCTATCCTGACCCTCGGACAGGTTCAGCGAGATGAAATCCATGTCCTTCTGGCGGTGCAAAACCTTCTCCGGCAAGATGTGGTTGAAGAAGATCCGAATCCCTCCAAACGCGAGGCCTGCCACGCCCGCGAATATGATCAGAATCCCGCATAGCAGGAAAACATTCAGCAACAGGTTGGCAAGATTATTTTTCTCGCCCTGATAGGTGTTCTCCGTCCAGTTGACGTCGGCTTCGTAGTTCACGCCGCTCAAAAGCGCGCGCGCTTCTCCCGGCGAAATCGTGCCGGTGACGATCGCGACGATGGGACCAGTGCGCTTGTCGAAAATCGGACCTGCAATCGCCATCGAACTTCCGGTTTGCGCCGGTGCGTTGGCTTGCTTGGCCGCATCAATCTGTCGTAAGTGTTCGGCCGCCAGCTGCGGCGTCGGATACTCGATGAGCATCAGCGTGGCGATCCCATCCGCAGTCTGGTAGCTGCCCATGGCCACTTCGGCGCTGGCGTTGAAGCCCACCAGGGGCGGTGCAAGCGGAGCGCTTATCTTCTCCAGGCCCACCGGACCCAGCACGTATTTCGCGGTGTTCTTCACATAACCGGATTTCGGAAGGTACTGGGGCAGGATGGGCAGATTTCGCGTGTTGCCGGTAGGCAGGGGCAGCGCTTCGGACAGATCGCGCAACTCGGCGGTCGACATTGCGCTCAGCTTCTCGAATACGGCGTCCACCAGAATGTTGCCGCGATAAAACAGCACCCGCTCGTTCAGCGACGAACCCTGGTCCGGAATCGACTCGGTGAGCATCTGCGGCATCTTGTAGTAAGCGAAGGCGCCGTACGCGCCGCTGGCATCGGCGAAGCGAATGGCTTTGAGGGCCACTTTGCGTCCGTCCTCGCGGCTGTAGGTGGCGGATTCGAAGTCGGTCAAGCCGTATTCCTTGAGCAGGGCTGCGTTCACAGAATCGGCCACTGCCGGATCTTTGCTCGTCCTGGTCGAGCCGGAGAGATGCCATCCCGCAAATTGCGGAGGAAGAATCGAGGCCTGCGCGGGTTTTGTCGCTCGTGTGGCCGCGGGCGACTCGCCCGCGAAGGCAGCGCCCAAACCCAACATCAACAAGATCAGAATAGATATGAATTTGGTAACCATAAGACAAACCGGGGCAAAGCCCTGTCTATTTAGACTACAGACGAGAGGGGAAAGTTTCCATCCGGAAGAGAGTTGGGTAGTGCTCGGTGTGGGAGGGTTCCTACCCCGGGGTCATCCTGAGGGACTTCAATCCCGAAGGATCTGGCGCGCGGCGGCGCAGTTGTGGTCAGTGCCTATCCGCTTCACGCAAGATGCTTCGCAAGCTCAGCATGACGCCGGAATGGACTTAGAGTTTTCAAATTGAGCCGCTACCGAGAGTTGGTTTTCTTTGACGCAAAGGCTATAGCAGAGTCGCGGAGGAACTTGAACCTAGTGGCTCTCGCCTTTATCGATCTTGCTCGCGACTTTCACCCCGCTCAAGCCGCCTACATACTTCGATATCCCGCGGTAGAGCGACTCCGCGATGCGCTGGCGATAGTCGGGAGTCTGCAACCTGCGCTCGTCTCCCGGATTGCTGACGAATGAGATCTCGGCCAGGATGGACGGCATATTGGCGCCGATGAGCACGATGAACGGGGCCTTCTTGACCCCACGGTCGCGGATTCCGGGGTTCTTGGCGGCCAGACCGCTATGCAGTGCGCGCTGCACGTTGGAAGCAAACTCGCGCGACTCTTCAATCTTTTCTTTCAGCGCGATCTTCTTCACCAGGTCCTGAAGCTCATAAACGGACTTGTCCGAAGCGGCATTTTCGCGCGCCGCCACATCCAGGGCTTCGGCGGATGAAGTGAAGTTGAGGTAGTAGGTCTCGACGCCCCTTGCATCGGGATCGCGGCTGGAGTTGGCATGGATCGAAACGAACAGGTCCGCCTGCTCCTGGTTGGCGATCGAAGTGCGAGTCTCAAGCGGAATGAAGGTGTCGTCCTTGCGAGTGTAGACCACGTCGGCGCCAAGGCGGGATTGCAACAGCTTACCCAGCCGCCGGCCGACGTCGAGCACCAGATCTTTCTCCTCGAGGCCGTTGGGGCCGATGGTGCCGGTATCGTGTCCCCCGTGGCCCGGATCGATGACGATCCTGCCGATCTTCAATCCCAAGGCGCGAATCAGAGAGCGGTCGCCGCTAGCAGTGGGAGAGGCTTCGCGGACATCTGGAAAAATCGCTGCCGACTGGCGCCTGTTCCGGTTGGAGCTTCGGGAAAGCGTGGGCAAGTTCAAAGCCGTAGGGGGCAGCGTGACCGGCGGCTTGGCCGCAGGCTTAATCTCCGGAGGATCGAGTTTAGCGACTGTAACTGCGCTGTCGTCGTCATCGTCCGCTTCGACCACGGTTTTCCTGGTGCCATTGCTGGTCGCGACTGGCAACGGCTTGTCGGTGGGTCTTTGGGGCTGCGCCTTGGCCTCCGCAGCTGGTGTGACTGGTTCTTTCACGGGGGTTCCCCGCACCGCGTTCTTGCTCTGAATGTCCTTGCTGCGAATATCAATGATCAGCCGCGGCGGGTCCGAAAGCACGGACGTCCTGTAGTCAGAGCCGTCCGCAACCTCCAATACGATCCGCGATTTTCCCGGCTGGAACTGCGCCACCCGGATCTTCGTCAGCAGACCGTCATCCACGTCGAAAGTCTTTCCCAGCAGCGATGAAGTCAGGTTGGTGTTGAGCAAATCGAAAAAGATGCGCTCGGGGTTCTCGATGCGCTGAGACTCGAACTTTACGTCCTTTTCCAGTCCGATGGCGATCCTGGTGTACTCCGGTGTGGACCAGTGGCGCACACTGGTGACATGCGACGGCTTCCGGCTTTCAGTCGCTTCCTCAGGGCCGTCGGTTTCGGCGGTGGAGGGCTTCGGGCTCTTGCCTGAGACCTCTTTCCCGGCGCGGCCTTTGGGGGCGCTGGAATCTTCATCCGAAGCGTTCTTGTCTTTCGATCTCAACCGCGCTTGCTGCATCGGATCGTTGAGCGCCTTCCCGGCCTCTTCGGCCAGGTGGTGGTGAGGATAACGGTGCAGAAACTCCTCGAATGTCAATTTGGCTTCGGCCGGGTCTCTGAGATCATCCTGGTAAATCTGGCCAATGGTGAACAGCGCTTCGAAGCGGTCGTGGCTGCCAGGATATTCCCGGCGCAGAAACTTATATTGCCCGATGGCGGCATGCAGAACCCTGTCATCGTTAAAGCGCCGGCCCATTTCCGTCAGCAGTTCAGCTACAGAGACTACGCTGGGATCTGCCTTGGAAGAAGCCGGCGAGCCGTAGTAGACGCGGCGGTAGGCGGCAATCACGCGCTGGTACTCCCGGCGGCTTTGCTGTGCGGATGGAAGGCTGTTCAGGGTTTCCCGCAGCCGCTGAGCGGCGGCGTATTGGGTCGAGGCCCAGGCCTCCGTCTTGCCCCGCGCCTGCAGGGGCAGCACCGGGAGCAACAGCAGAAACAGAGCCGCCCCCAGACGCCTTGCGCGTTGGCCTCGATCGGAGTTCAATTTTCTAGCCTGTAGTCGCCCGTAATCGCGTAGCTCGCCAGGAGCTATGTTCGGTTGCTACCCTATTACAGATGCCGATCTCTCAATCGGTGTTGCTGAACGACAGAACGCCGCGCTCATCCCGCTTCACTCGCACCGGTTCGTGTACCGGACTGCTCATGATGCGATACCCCGAAGCGGCATCGCCGTAATACAACTGCGTGATCCGCCTCACGTAGTTGCGGGTCTCGCGGAAGTGTGGCACTCCGGCACTTCTTGCTACCGCGCCGGCGCCTGCGTTATAGGCGGCCAGCGTCAGTTTGACGTCGCCACCATAGCTTTCCATCAGCCTCTTTAGATGCCGGACACCCGCATCCACGTTCTGCTGTGGATCGAACGGGTTGACCACGTTCAGCGACCGCGCCGTCTGTGGCATCAACTGCATTAGCCCCATTGCCCCGGTTCGGGAAACCGCGTTGGGGTTGAAGTTCGACTCCACCTTGATGACTGCGCGTACCAGACTGGGGTCCACGTTATGCCGGGATGCCGCCTGGTCAATGGCGGCATCGATCTCCTGCTGCGTGAATGGCCTGCCGCTCACGAAGCTCGAAACCTTCTGCGAGGTACTGACTTCAGCTGCAGCCGAACGTGCCGCCCGGATATTGGCCGATGCGACCGACTTCCAGGCGTGTGCGGTGGGACTCCAATACATCAGTCCACTGCTTTGGATCGCGGGAGTCGCTGAGCGCCTAGGGCCTACGGGCGTCTCGTCGTTGACGTAGACTTTGCGTCCGGAGCTGTCGATGCTGCTGGTAATGCTGGCGGAACCGGCTTGTGCCCGCAGATATGGCGTGGTGAGAGAAAGGAAGGTCGCGAGTACAGGACTAGCCATCAGGGCGATTTGCAGGCGTTTTCGCATAACCGGGTTTAGTGCTTGCACGCGGACAGACAAATACCCCGCGCCTACCTACCCGGAGCCTGACGGAGAAACATCTACCAGAGTGGAACAATTATAGGCGGGGGATGGGTCCGTAGCAATTGCTCTAAAGACCAATAGAACCACCGAAGTAATACAGCAATTCGTTGAAAATATAGATATTTAGTGCGCCGGCTGGTTACCTGCCGGAACCGCTTCGGCCCGGCCTGGAAAGGAGCCGGTGCCGGCACGGCTTTTACGTCCTTTATCCGGTGTAGTAGGCTGCCTCCGTCACCCATGTCCATCCCATCATGAACGACACTGCCCTGCAACGCGAAGCTCCCGACTCCCTGATGCTTTACGGATTCTGGTATCGCGCCCTGCCCGGCCACCAGGTCGGCGGCAGCCAACTGCAAAAAACCATGCTGCTCGAGACCCCGCTGGCTATTGGACGCGATCATCAGGGCCGCCCATTTGCACTGCATGACGCCTGTCCCCACCGCGGCATGCCGCTCTCCCACGGTCACTTTGACGGCCAGCAGGTGGAGTGCAGCTATCACGGCTGGAGGTTCGAAGCGCACACCGGCCAGTGCCAGCTTATTCCGTCCCTCACCGCGGACCAGAAGCTGAAGATTGACCGCATCTACGCAGGCAGCTATACCTGTGAAGAGCATGACGACTTCATCTGGGTTTTCATTCCCGAAACGCCACCGGCGGGCGCCGGATTCACCAAGTCCGAAGATGCTCCCATGCCCGCGCCGAGAGTCCCCACCTTCAGCGAGAAGTACAAACTCGCCTACCTGAGCGCTGATCTACCTTGCAGCGTCGACCACGGCATCATCGGGCTGATGGATCCGGCGCACGGGCCCTTCGTTCATCAGGCCTGGTGGTGGCGCAGCCGCAGCAGCATCCATGAGAAGCAAAAGAACTTCGAGCCCATTCCCAACGGCTTTCGTATGAGCGCGCACACCCCCAGCTCGAACAGTGCGCCGTACAAGTTGCTGCGGCTCTACGCCGATGCGGAATCCATCACCACCACGATTGATTTTGTCCTGCCCAACTTGAGGTTGGAGACAATTCGCGCCGGCAAGTACTGGTTTTCGTCGTTGACCACGGTGACGCCGATCACCCGCAGCCGTTGCCGTATCGATGTGGTGGCGGCGTGGAACATTTTTCGGTGGGTACCGCTGGGTCCGCAGTTGCTCAAGTTCGTGTTTGCAAAGTTTGTGGAACAAGACCGGCAGACCATGGAACAACAGTCGGAAGGGCTGAAACACAACCCGCATCTGATGCTCATCGATGACGCCGACCGTCCCGCCAAGTGGTATTTCGGATTGAAGGCGGCGCTTCTGGAGTCGCGGAAGAGGGGCAGCGCAATGAAACATCCCCTGCCCGGCCCGGTTATTCTTAAGTGGAGGAGTTGAATTCTTGGTAGCGCCGGCGTCCCGCCTTCCCTGGGAGCTTAGTCTTCGACCAGCCAAGCCAAAGCTTCCTCGCGGGTCTTGAAGGTCGGCAATTCCCGCTGCGAAAAATTCTTCAGGTGCTCGTAGAAGATTTTGGGCAAGCCTTCCGTTCCCACCCAGGCCGAACGCTTCAGATACGGCCGGTCGAGAACCAAAGCAGGCTTGAGACGCTCCAGGCTCTTCTTGTCGAAATGCGCTCCGGTGAAATCCGCCAGAAGCAGCACCGATCCCCTAGGCTCGGCGGTCACCCGGTTTGGGACAAGCGTGGCGAATTCTTCCAACTGCTCTGCCGAGCAGCCAGTGCCATCCACCAGAAGAATCTTCTTTTGCTTGTGGCTGATGAAACGGATGCGATTCTTCATCCGCCCTCCTTTGCCGCGAAGCGGCAAATCTCCCGATCTGAGAACCGGGAACTGAAACCTGACAACTGGGTCTAGTTTCCCAGCAAAGTGTCCACCACGCCGTATACCTCGCCCAAAGCGGTGTCCAGCGCCCCGGGGTCCTTGCCGCCGGCCTCCGCGAGATCAGGTCTGCCGCCACCCTTGCCGCCGACTTTCTGTGCTATCGGCCCAATGACCTTGCCCGCCTGGATTCTACTCGTCAGGTCTTTGGTGACGCCCACAATAAGACCGACGCTGCCGTTCGTCGCCGAGCCCAGGACGACAACGCCCGATCCCAGCTTGTCACGTAGTTGGTCCACCAGGGTGCGCATCTGCGCGCGCTCGAGATTGTCCACGCGGTGGGCTAGCACCTTTACGCCGCGAACATCTTTGATCTGGTCGGTCACCGAGGCCACGGTGGATGATGCCGATTTCATCCGCGCCTGATCGAGTTCGCGTGCCAGGCGCTTGATCTCTGCGTCTTTCTTCTCGAGTTCCAGCTTCAACGCCTCGGCTGGCGACGCATTCGCCTCGCGGGTAGTCAGGCTGGCGACCACATTCTCAAGTTGATGGTCTTTCTGGAAGTGATGCAGAGAACCTTCCCCGGTTACGGCCTCGATACGCCGCACGCCGGAAGACACGCTCCCTTCCTTCAATACTTTGATCAGGCCGATCTCGCCCGTGGCGCCGGTGTGGGTGCCGCCGCAGAGCTCGGTGGAGAAGTCGCCGATCTTGATCACGCGGACCTTGTCGCCATATTTCTCGCCGAACAGCGCCATGGCCTTGTATTCGTTGATGGCGACATCGATCGGGACATTTTCAATGACTTCGATCTTCTGGTTACTCAGTACTTCCTTATTGGTCAGATCTTCGATGTCCTGCAGTTCTTCGTCCGCGACCGCCGTGAAGTGCGAAAAGTCAAAGCGCAGATGATTGGGCGCCACTAGAGAACCCGCCTGCTTCACATGCTTGCCCAGCACTTCCCGCAGTCCGGCTTGCAGCAGATGGGTAGCGGTGTGATTGCGCATAGTGGCCTGACGGATTTCGGTGTCGACCACAGCATCGACTTTCTGGCCCACGCGAATCGGTTGCTTCGCCGTGACTTGGTGGGCGCGTACTCCCTGGATCGGGTAGTAGCAGCCTTTCACTTCGGCGACGATGGTATTGTGATCGTCGCTGTAGAGCCATCCGCGGTCGCCGACTTGTCCTCCGGATTCGGCGTAGAAGGGAGTGTGGTCGAGGATGATCTCGCCTTCATCTCCTGGCTTGAGTTCTTGTGCGCCCTGACCTTTGTGGATGATGGCGAGAACTTCACACCCATTGGAACGAGTCTGGCGGTAGCCTTCGAAGTCCGATTTGGGAAGCTGCTGGTAAGCCGGATTGGCAGTCTGCTTGGCTGCGCCCTTCCAGGAGGCGCGAGCGCGTTCGCGTTGCTCCTGCATGGCGCGGTCGAAGCCCTCCTGATCGAACTGCACCCCAACATCTCTGATCGCATCCTGAATGAAATCCAAGGGTAGTCCGAACGTGTCGTAGAGCCTAAACGCTTGCTCGCCTGGGTAGACATCGGAATGCTTCGATTGCAAGACAGTTATGTCGTCGTCGAGTTCCTGCATCCCCTTGTCGACGGTGTGAGCAAAGCGTTTTTCCTCCGCATTGACGATCTCCGAAATACGACCTTCGCTCTCGACAAGCTCCGGATAAGCACCCTTCATTAGTTCAACGACCTTGTAGACCATCTGAAAAAGGAATGAGGCCCTATGTCCTAACAATCGACCGTGTCGGATGGCTCGCCGGACAATCTTGCGCAGGACGTAACCGCGGCCTTCATTCGAGGGCAGCACTCCATCCGATAACAGAAACGTCGCCGCACGGGAATGGTCAGCGATTACTCGGAGCGACGCTGCCGCCTTCGTATGCAATTCCCTGTCGCGTTCTTTCTCAAGAGAGGTCGCCGTCAATCGTGCCGCCTCTTTGATCAGCGGCGTGAACAAATCCGTGTCGTAATTCGAGATCACGCCCTGCAGCACCGCCGTCACCCGCTCCAATCCCATGCCCGTATCAATTGACGGTTTGGGCAGCGGATTCAACTTCCCGCTGGCGTCGCGGTCAAATTGCATGAACACTAGATTCCAGAGTTCGACATAGCGGCCGCAGTCGCATCCGAATTTGCAATTGGTGTGACCCTGGTCGGAGGCCGCTACGCCCATGTCGTAATGAATCTCACTGCAGGGGCCGCAGGGGCCGGTGTCGCCCATCTGCCAGAAATTGTCTTTGAGGCCGAACTCGAAGATCCGGTCTTTCGGCACGCCTTGGCCGAGCCACAGGTCGTAAGCCTCGGCATCACGCGACATGCCGCCTTCGCCGTTGAAGATGGTCACGTAGAGTTTGTCTTTCGCTACGCCAAACCATTGCGGCGAGGTGATCAGTTCCCAGGCGTATGCGATCGCATCTCTCTTGAAATAGTCGCCGAAAGAGAAATTCCCCAGCATCTCGAAAAATGTGTGGTGCCGGTTGGTGAATCCGACGTTTTCAAGATCGTTGTGCTTGCCGCCCGCGCGGACGCATTTCTGCGAAGTCGTGGCCCGCGTGTAGTCCCTCTTTTCAAGTCCGAGGAAGATGTCCTTGAACTGGTTCATGCCGGCATTGGTGAACAGCAGGGTAGGGTCGTTCTGCGGGACGAGCGAGGAGGAGTGCACCTCGCGGTGTCCCTTCTGAACGAAAAAATCCAGAAATTTACGGCGAATTTCGGAGCCGGTCAGCATTGAGATGGTGAGGAAACTCGTTGATTTCCAGCTTGATTCTAGCATCGGCCGGAGCGACTCGTACGAATGACGCCGATGTTGATCCGTCGCAGACGTGGCTTTCGAGGGTAGGCTTCTGATTCCCCGCGAGGCACCGTTCGACCCGAACGAGCCCGGCCCCGAAGGCCGGGCTGCTTCTCGGAAATTTCAATCCCGCCAAACTATCTCACTAACTACTTCACCGCGTCGCCGGTTTTCTCTGCACCCTCTTTAACGTCGTGGCCGACGTCTTTCACGCCCTTTTTGATGCCATGCCCCGCCTTTTTCGCCACGTGTCCGGTGTCTTTGGCTGCGTCCTTGGTCGCGTCGGCAGTCTTGTCGGCGGCTTTATCGACACCGTGTTCGGTTTTCTTTGCGACCTTCTTGGTGCCGTGTTCCGTATCTTTGGCTGCGTCCTTGGTGGCGTCCGCAGTTTTGTCGGCAGCCTTGTCGACACCGTGCTCGGTCTTCTTAGCGACCTTCTTGGTGTCCTGCGCTGTGTCTTTGGCCGCGTCCTTGGTAGCGTCAGCGGTCTTGTCGGCTGCCTTGTCCGTGGCATGGGCTGTTTTCTTGGCTACCTTCTTGGTAGCGTGGGCTGTGTCTTTGGCTGCGTCCTTGGTAGCGTCCGCAGTCTTGTCGGCCGCCTTGTCGACGTCGGTTTTGACGTCTTGCGAGTAGGCGAGCGAGGCCAGGCCGAGCAGCACCGCCGCGACCATCATTGTCCATCTGGCTTTCATGCTTCCTCCTGATTAGTGAAACGGGTGAGAGGGAGTATCCAGCATTTTCGACGTAAACGCAACGCTGCGCTCCTAACGGCAGTGGCCTGGTTCTTTACCGCAAAGGTCGCAGAGAAAAGCCGCTAAGGACGTAAAGACCACCGAACCCGTAGCCGAGGGAATGGGGCCCACCCTGGGCAGCACTCCTATTCCAGTTCTCCCTCCAGCGCGGTCAGGGTTTCGTCATCCACATCCCACTTTTTCAGGATGGCAAAAATCGTTTTGGCCCCGAAACCTGCACGTATCAACTGGCGAAAGATCCGGGCGGCGTCTTCCTGGTTCTTGGGGTTTTGCAGGCGCTTGCGGTGCAGATAATCGCGGGCCTGCTTCTCCTCGTTCACTTCGTCGTACACCGAATCCACAGCCTTGTCGATCACTTCGCCGTGCACGCCCTTGGCTTTCAGGTCAGTGATCACGCGGCGGCGCCCGAACTTTTCGTTGTCACGACGAAACGACGAAAATGCCGCCGCGTATTTGGCATCGTTCAGGTAACCCTGGTCCTTCAAGCGGCGGATGACCAATTCCACCAATGTCTTGCCATATTCGGTGTCAGCATCAACCCGAAGCCGCAGCAGGCGTTTGAGTTCGGCAACCGAGCGCATGCGCCGAGCCAGCGCGCCGACCGCGTACTCATAAAGCACCTCCTCGGAATCGGTCTTCTTGGGGCGCGGAAATGGCATGACGGTAAACTTTATTCAGCTATGTAAATTGTTTGTAAAAAAAACAGATCATGGGCTCAGTCGGGCACGAGCATGGAACTCCTGTGCTGCCAACTACGTATACACCAGAGACGGCTGAAATTCACGAATGTGCGGTCCGGCCGTCGGGTGACTTTCTTGCAAGGGTGTCGTCTACTTAGGAAAAGAAGATCAGGGAGTCAGTCATGCTTACGATCGATGTGGAGAAAAACAGCGAAGTGGCGGTGGTGCACTGCAATGGACGATTGGTGCGCGGTGCGGAGGTGGGCACACTGAGGAATGCCGTGGTTTCGCAGAAGACCACGCGCGTTGCGGTGCTGGACCTCTCACAAGTGGAATTCATGGATGCGGGCGGGCTGAACACACTGGTGTCATTGCATCACTGGACGTCTAACCACGGCATCCAACTCAAACTGGTGAACCCCTCGCGGCTGGTCCGCGATATGCTCACCCGTACCCGCCTGAACCGTGTGTTCGATATTTCTTCGTTGCATGACGTCTTGACCATTCTCAGTGGCGTCGATTGTCCTCATGCGAAGTATGGAGCAGGATATTTGAGCCAACCCCAAACTCTGGCGGCGAAATAGCGGCAAAGTTTCGGTGGCCTTGGAGTCGTCGGCAAAAAAGAGGGCGCGCAGGAAAGCGCGCCCTTGCGTTTTGAGTCAGTGCAACTTCAGCGATTGCCGCCGAAGCCGGTCTGCTGCATGGCATTGCGGGAGATGTCGCTGGTGGAAGAGACGCCCTGCATCCGCAACTTGAAGTCGTCGGCGTTGGAGGCGTTTTCCAAAGCGGTTTCGTAGTTGATCAACCCAGCCTGGAACAGATCCCATAGCGACTGGTCGAAGGTCTGCATGCCGTACTGCGAAGTTCCGGCAGAGATGGCGTCGCGCACCGCACGCGTCTTTTCCGGAACCAGAATACATTCGCGGATATAGGCGGTGTTGATCATGACTTCGACAGCGGGTACGCGGCCGTCGCCGTCGCAGCGTCGCACCAGGCGTTGACTGATGACGGCGCGCAAAACAGCGGCCAACTGCAGCCGGATCTGTTTCTGCTCCGGAGGCGGGAAGATCGCGATAATACGGTTGATGGTTTCGACCGCGTCCAGAGTGTGCAGTGTGGAGAACACCATGTGGCCGGTTTCCGCGGCGTGCAGGGCCGTGCCTATGGTTTCGAGATCGCGCATTTCGCCGACCAGGATGACGTCGGGATCCTGACGCAGGGAAGCGCGCAACGCCGCGCCGAATGATGGCGTGTCCACTTCCACTTCGCGCTGGTTGACGTAACCCTTCTTGTCGCGGTGCAGGAATTCGATGGGGTCTTCGATTGTGATGATGTGTTCGGCGCGAGTGGAGTTGATGCGGTCCACCATGGCGGCCAGGGTGGTCGACTTACCAGATCCCGTGACGCCAGTGACGAGAATTAATCCGCGCGGCATTTCGCAAACCTGTTCCACAATCTTGGGCAGATAGAGCTCATCGAGTGCGCGAATCTTGGTGGGGATGACGCGCAGCACCAGTCCGACGTTGCCGCGTTGCTGGAAGACGTTCACACGGAAGCGGCCCAGTCCGGCGACGCCGTAGGCCATATCGATTTCCGTGGTCTCTTTGAATTTCTGTTTCTGGCGCGCGGACATCATGCTGAAGGCCATGGTCAGCATGTCCTCGGCGCTGACGCGCGGCTGATCAGTCAGCGGTGTCAGGTCGCCATCGATGCGCAGATGGGGATAGTTGCCTACCTTCAAATGCAAGTCGGACGCCCGGCGCTCCATGGCGATGCGCAGCAAGTCATCAATATTCATTCGACACGTCCCCCAAATAACCTCCCGTATGATGAACCGAAAAGTCACTGGGCCCAAGATGACCTAAGTAACGACGGGGACGCCAGAGAGACAAGCCTTTGGACTGCCGGCCGTTGTACCTCCCCGCGTCCTAATTCAGACTTGTCATCCCAGAGCGGAGTCGAGGGACCTACTCTTAGCCGCTTGCAATAGTGCGGGTGTGCAAACCGCGTCCTAATTCAGACTTGTCATCCCAGAGCGGAGTCGAGGGACCTACTCTTAGCCGCTTGCAATAGTGCGGGTGTGCAAACCGCGGTTGAAAAACAAAGGGCGCCGTTTCGGCGCCCTCTCAAATCGTGTCATGCACTGAAGCTATACGCCGACCGGCTGCTTGCTGCCTACTGCCACTGGCGTAAGCCACTTGTATTTGTCGGGTTTCTCTCCGGTGACGATGGCGTAGAACTCTCTCTGAATGGCTTTGGTGATGGGGCCAATGTTGCCTTTGCCGACGCTGATCTTGTCTACGGACCGGATGGGCGTGACCTCGGCCGCGGTGCCGGTGAAGAAGACCTCATCCGCGATGTAAAGCAGTTCGCGCGGAATGCCCTGCTCGGTTACGGGGATGCCCAGGTCGCGGGCGATCTGCAGCACCGATTCACGCGTGATACCGGGCAGCACGGAATTGCCTAGGGGAGCGGTATTCAGCACCCCGTTGCGCACCACGAAGACATTCTCGCCCGAGCCTTCGCTGACGTATCCGTTGGCGTCGAGCGCAATGCCCTCGACATAGCCGTTGATGATGGCTTCCATCTTGATGAGCTGCGAATTCATGTAGTTCGCGGCCGACTTGGCCATCGCCGGCAGGGTGTTGGGCGCGATGCGCGTCCACGAGGAGACACAGATGTCGGCGCCTTCTCCGGATTCTGACGTCAGATACTTTCCCCAGGGATAATTGCAGATGTAAACCTCGGTGGGTGAGTTAAACGGGTTCACTCCGGCTTCGCCATAACCGCGCAGCACAATGGGACGAATGTAGCAGGGCCAAACGCCGTTGTTCTTGACCAGGTCAGACATCCCGGCGATCAGTTCTTCCACCGAGTAGTCCACATCAATGCGATAAATCTTCGCGGAATCGAGCAGCCGCTGCATGTGTTCCTTGGCCCGGAAGATGGCAGGGCCGCTGGGCGGGGCGTAACAACGGACGCCCTCGAACACGGACGAGCCATAGTGGACAACGTGCGACATCACATGAATCTGGGCGCTGTCCCAGGGAATGAGCTTGCCGTTATGCCAGATTTTCTCGGTCTTTTGAATCGCCATGAATACTCCTACGGACTAGGACGATTATAACCGAGCGGTCGAACCCGGCGCGCTTTCGCCTGGTAGGGGCCTTACGCGGGTAATCATTTTGCAGACCGGGATTTGGGGAACCTCAGCATGCCTTTCTAACTTAGTTCATCCTGAGCGTGCGAAGGGATCCAGCGCGAAACGGATATACCCCTGCCGACGGTTTGTGCTGGTGCAGGCGAGATCCTTCAGGACTGAAGTCTTTCAGGATGACGGAAGACTTAGGGTGACAGACGATAAGGGCTAGGGTTTGATGGCTCCGACTGGGAGCTCGGGAGCGGCGGATAGCTCCGCTGCCCGGACTTTCGTGCCGACTTCGTCGCCGCGGAAATACTTCCCCTTGGCCGCAATCATCTCCGGCATGGCCGCATAAGGCTTGCTGTAGTCATTGGCGGCGTTCCAGAAGAGGAAGCCAATGCCGCCCTTGTTCTTCGCCGTCACAACCTGAGTTCTTATGTATTCCGGCGAGTAGGTCTTGGTCCTCCAGCGAAAGGCTTGCAGCCAGGGACGAATCACCACGCCGCTGCCCTGTGTGATCTTTTCGAAACGTTCCATGGAAACGCCGATGAAGTGCTCCGGCGCGTCTCCGGGGTGGGCGATGCCATCCATGCCGAAGAAGTGGGACGGGTAGATCATGGGTGAAAGCACGTCGCAATACTTGGCCATGCGCACGATGTCCTGGCCGGTGTGGGCGAGGTCGACGGGGCGCTGCCAGGCCATGATGCCGAACACATCGAGCGACAACAGCGCGCCCGTGGGATGAATTTCGGCGTAGGCATGTTTCAGGAAGTCGGCAATTACGTCCGAGCGGTGCCACTCGGGGTGCTCCGTCTGGAAGTAGAAGCTGGCGTCTTTCTGGTCGCCCTCGGCGGGGAATCGGACGTAGTCGAACTGGATCTCGTCGGCGCCGGCTTCGGCAGCCTTCTTGGCCAGCGCGATGTCGTACTCCTGCACTTTGGGCTGAGAAGGATCAGTCCATACCAGCTTGCCGTTTTCGCGCCATGCCTGTCCGGTCCTGTGCGACTTCACCGCCAGCTCGGGATGGATCTCGACCAGTCGCTGGTCGCGGAACATCGCGATCCGCGCAATGGCGTGCATGTTCTGGGAATGCACGAAATGAATGAACTTGGGTAGGTCGTGAAATGAGCTGTGATGACTTCCCAGCAGAGGATGGTCGAACGGGATGGTCACGCTTCCATCGCTGTCCTTGATATCGAAAACGACGGCATTGCCGCCCACTTCACGCCAGTGCTTGATGATGCGTATTCCATGATCACTGGCCGCCATGATTCCGGTGAGATAAACGGCCCGGACTTCAAAATCACGTTCGACCGGAACTGACTTCTCGACGATCGGCGCCGGCAGCAGTCCGGGAACGATCACCGGCTGGCCTGCTTTCAGAAAGGTGCTGTGCAAATCTCCGTTGGCCTTGTGGATAGCCTCGGTCAACTCGGAGGAAGTCAGATACGAGGTCTGTCCGAGGTAGTGTCGGGCCACCAACGGGATGCTGTCGCCGCGCTTGGCAACGTACAGAGCGCTGCCCGGCGGCGCTACCGTCACCAGCGCCGGCTCCGGGGCCTTGGGCACCAGCGGAGTCGTCGGCCGGGACGTTAGCACCAGCTTGGGCTTCGTCGTCTGCGCGGCTGCCGCCGGCGCCACCGCAGTGTCAATGACTAACAAACCAAGAGAAAGAAAGAGGATAGTAGAGAGTGATGCGGGGCCCAGTTGACGCAAGGTATTCTCCGTGAAAGCCGCTGTTTTCACGAATGCTATCTGCGGTCAAATTGACCTGCCAGATAACGTCGGGCCAGTGCCAGATGGGTTCAAATGCCATGGGGGTCGCCCGAGGAACTTCCAGGGAGTGGCAAACTATTTCCCTTTACCCTAAACCGGCTGCGGGTAACCTCGTGCCCTTTAACCTGCCTCCAGCATCTAAACCATACAGACAATTAGGAATTGGGCGTTCGCCGGGGATGGAGAGTCGTTTGCAGTAATCGCAGTGCCGGAGATGAGGGAGTGACAAAATTTGTCCTTCTCTCACTAAGAGACGGCGGACCCGCTCTTCCAGAAGTACAGGGGCCTAGGAAAGGAAAACCAGGGCCAGACCCTATATGAAAACCGTCGTCAACACCATGTTGGACCCAACGCGCCGCTCCAATGATGCCAGAGAGTTCGAAAGCTCCCTTCGCCGCAGAATCGTCGGTCAGGACCAGGCCGTCGAGAAAGTGGTCGAAATTTACCAGATGTTCCTGGCGGGACTGAATCCTCCCGGCCGTCCGGTTGGAAACCTTCTGTTTCTTGGGCCCACCGGTTCGGGAAAGACCCGGGTCGTCGAAGCCATGGCTGAATCGTTGTTTGGCGACGCCCGTGCTTGTATCAAGATTGACTGCGCCGAATTTCAGCACTCGCACGAGATTGCGAAGCTGATCGGCTCGCCTCCGGGCTACCTGGGCCATCGGGAGACGCATCCTTTGCTGACGCAGGAAGCGTTAAACCAGTGGCATTCGGAGACGCTCAAGCTTTCGATCCTGCTGTTCGACGAAATCGAAAAGGCCTCCGACTCGCTCTGGCAGTTGCTGCTGGGCATTCTGGATAAAGCTACCCTGACGCTGGGCGACAACCGCCGCGTGGATCTTTCGCAATGCATCATCATCATGACGTCAAACCTGGGGGCAGGAGAGATGAGCAACCTGGTCGACGGCGGACTGGGCTTCGCGCAAAAGGCCACGCAAGTGGACGCCGCTTTTGATGACAAGATCAACCGCAGCGCGGTCGACGCAGCCCGGCGCAAGTTCAGCCCGGAATTCATGAACCGGATCGACAAGTCGGTAGTATTCCGCACTCTACGTTCGGAGCACCTGCAGCAGATCCTAGAAATCGAACTGGGGATGGTGCAGCAGAGAATTCTGATGGCATCAGCCGTGAACCAGTTTGTCTTCAGTTGCACACCTAAAGTGAAGAGTTTCCTGCTGCACGAGGGGACCGATCCGAAATACGGCGCACGTCACCTGAAGCGCGCCATCGAGCGGCATATCGTGTTCCAGCTGGCCAACCTGGTCGCCACCGGTCAGGTCAAGCTGGGAGACTTCATTCGCATCGACATGAGTCCCGAGGGCAAGCTGGTGTTCGTGAAGGAAGCCGAAAACGCCATGGTTCCCATGTTGCTAGAACGTCATGGCGCCGCGGCGGGAGCGCTTCCCATGGCGCGTCCAGCACGTACCGTGGCCCGGAGAGAGTTTGGGGCGACGGGAACGTTAGACAGCAAGTAATCTTCTAGAGTATTCAACACGCAAAGGTGCTGGGAAACCGGCACCTTTTAGTTTGGTGTGCCGAACATGTTTGACAGTTGGGGGTGAAGGTCCCCTGCTCAACCTGATGGAGGTGAAGAGCTAGAGAAGCGCAAGGGCGTCGTCGCAAGGCGGGGTCCGAATTGCCGGAGCAAAATAGCGGAGCTGCGCTCCGCCTGGACAGCCGAGGGCGCTGTCCCCACCTGGCCTGGGATGGTTTCTGCCCGGCGGAGCGGAGCTCCGCAAGGTCTTAAGCTAAGCTTAAGCATCGAAGTCTTACAGTGAGCTTCGCTCACCGGCCCAGATGGGGACAGCTGGGCCTACACGGCCGGTTGAGATCACCGTGGTATTGGTTCTGCATCTAAAATAAGAGCTATGAGGGGCGACTCGTTCATCTCACGCTGTTTCGCAGTGCTTCTGCTTTTTTCCATCGCCGCGCCACGGGCGCTTCATGCCCGCGTCACGCCCTCGCATGGCTTCAACATGTTTTCCGCGCAGGAAGAATTACAGGCCGGGCAGCAATCCGCTGCGCAGGTCGCCAAACAGCTGCCCGTCCTTCCGGAGTCCGACCCGGTCACGATCTATGTGCAGCGACTGGGACAGCAATTGGCGGCACATGCTCCGGGAGAAAAGTGGCCTTACACTTTTCACGTCGTGAACCAGAAAGAAATCAACGCCTTTGCCCTTCCCGGCGGGCCGGTCTTTGTGAATCTGGGGACCATCCAGGCGGCGGACAACGAAGCCGAACTGGCGGGCGTGATGGCGCACGAAATCTCTCACGTCGTCCAGAGACATGGCACAAGAGCCGCCAGCAAACAGATGGCGGCGCAACTGCCCTTGGCAATCCTGGGCGGGGTTATGGGGCAGGGTGCGCTCTCCCAGATGGCGCAGATGGGGCTTGGTTTCGGCATTGGCTCCTATTTCCTGAAAAACTCCCGCACCGCCGAGTCCGAAGCTGACCTTCTGGGTACTGACATCATGTACGACTCCGGTTTCAATCCTCGCGCCATGGCGGATTTCTTCACCAAGCTTCAGCAAGAAGGCGGCGCGCGCGGGCCGCAGTTCTTCAGCGATCATCCTGATCCAGGGAATCGGGCCCAGTCGGTGGCGAAGGAAGTTGCCACGTTGCCTCGCAAGACCAGCTACCGCAGTGACAGCGCGGAATTCCGCGACGTCAAGCAGCGTGTTGCCGCCATGCGGCCGCTCACTGCGCAACAAATCGCACAACAGCAACAAACTTCGGCGGTGAATGCCACTGCCGGCGGGGTGCAGGCCAGTGGCAGTGTGCGCAGTTTCAGCCACCGCGATTTTTCGATTTCCTATCCCGACAACTGGCAGGTATTTGGTGACCAGAATTCGGCGGTCACGATTGCCCCGCAGAGCGGCGTCTTGCAGAACGCAGTCGCCTACGGAGTCATGATCAACACGTACCAGCCGGAAGATGCGAACACCAGCCTTGATCAGGCGACACACGAACTGCTGGCATCGCTGCGCCAGTCCAATCCCGAACTGCGTGCGATTGGGCACGACGAGAATATTCGCGTAAACGGAATTGAGGGTAAGTCGGTGGATCTCGTCGGAAACTCCCCCTTGCGGGATCAAAATGGACGCGCGAGCCAGGAGCGGGACTGGTTGGTCGCCCTCATGCGCCAAGACGGCACGCTGTTGTACGTCGTCTCGATCGCTCCCGATAAGGATTTCGAATCGCTGCGCCCGACGTTCGAGCAGATGCTAAAGTCGCTGCGGTTGAAATGAATCGGGTCCGACGTCAGACGCCGGGCATCGGAGGTCTGGGATTCTGACGTCTCGGTGCGACGTCCGACGTCGGACTTCGGGATCTACTTCAGGTGTTCGACGAGAAACAAATCCGACAGGTTGCGGGTATAGGAGAAAACGTAGTGCTGTTCGTCAATCGCGATTCGAGGGCAGCCAACCCCCACCACGCCGGCCACGTCAGCTGGGGCGACCGTCTTCCATGGGGTCCGGTTGCCGGTTGAGATGTCGAGGCGCGAAACCGAGCACGACGTTTCTCCGCGCTTTCCCACCAGCAATGAGTTTCCATCCTTGGCCCAACGAATGGGCGTTTCACCGGGTTGGGAGCCGCGGACCGCTTGCGGCTCGCCGCCTTCCAGTGAGACCAGAGCAATTCCGTCACTGGTCACCGTGGCGATTCGCTTGCCATCCAGCGAAATAGAGTGAGGGTACGGCCCCAGCCTGTACCCTTCGGGTGTAACGGGACGCGGCTGACCACCATCCAGACTCATAACATAGAGCCGCGCGGCGTGGCCGGATTCGTGACCTTCAAACAGGAGGCGTTTGGAGTCGGAGAAAAATTGCCCACCGGAGGGAATCACGCTGCCCGTCGAAAGTGCTTGCTGCTGTCCCACGCCAGTGGGAAGAAGTACGAAGTCTGGAGGCACTATGTTCTGCCGCAAGACCAGGGCCCACCTGCCGTCGGGAGAAAACGCATTGGCCGAGCCTTCTCCTAGACGCACGGCGGAGGTGCCGGTGGTATCGCGGGTAAACACCGCGTAGTCACCGCCGCCGGCTTCACCCGCTTCGATGAACAGCATGAGTTTGCCGTCGTCGGAGAGGTCGTTGGGGACGGTCCAGTCCTGCCAGCTCAGGTCGCGTTCCTTGCTTTCACCGGGCGCCAGGCCGATGGCCCCGGCGCGCAGGGCATCACGCGAAATCAAAGCGCGTCCGTTCGCTCCCACATCGTGCAGAGTGAGGGTTCCGGGAGCGCTGAGAAGTTCGCGTCCCTTGCCCGACAAAGTGACGCCGCGCAGGGAACGGCTGAAGCCGGTTGCCGTGGCAGTGAACCAGATCTCATCCCCGGTGGGCGACCAGGCCGCCCCCATCACGCTGGCCCAGCGCTCGGTCAAATCAGATTTTTTGCCGTTCAGGTCGACGGCGCTGACTATGCCTCCATCGTCCCCCAGAAGATTGTGATCAATAAAGGCGAGGTGATCGCCTTTGGGAGAGAAGCGTAAACCGCTGATCCAGCCGGAGGTCTGATAGAGCACTTTGCCGATCGGATATTCGACCCGACTTAGACTGTTGACCACATGGACTACAGCAAGGGCATTTCCGTCGGGCGTCCAGTCCGCGGCTTCAACGTTGTCGAGCAGGTCGCGCGGCGCGTCTGCGCCGATCGAAACCTGGGCCAGCGTGCCACGATGCGTGAAGTGATTAGCGCTTACGCTAAAGTGGCGCATCACAGCCATCTGTCCGGCTGGGGAAACGGCCAGCACCTCCGTTTCCGGCAGGCCGAGATCGCGAGATTCGGTTGAATTCGCCGAACTGATGAAGACGGTTTCAGGTGCGCCTTCCCAGGCGGCGCTGTAAATCGCCGAACGCGGGTCTGGAGCAAACCTGGCGGCCACCAGCGCGCCTCGCCGGAAACTCAATTCGCGAAAGGTTGGCACTGGCCGAGTGGCGGCCCGTTCGCCTGCAAGAAAACCCGCCACGCTGCTCGCAGCCACCGCCAGAAGAGCAACTCCAGCAAGGACGGCAAGGCTGACCCGTTTCCCTTTGACGGGAGCGTCCGGTATCGGACTCTCACCGACGGCTGCCGGGTTCGCAGCGGGACTTGAACCCGAGGCCGGTGCGGCCGGTTGTTGCCCAGACACCGACAGTCCTGATGAAGACTGGACTTGCGATTGGCCTGATGAAGACTGGCCTTGTGAGGCTTGGGCTAATGAAGACTGCCCCTGCGAAGAAGGATGCCAGTCGCGTTGCAACCGCTTAAGGTCGGCGCGTATGTCGGCCGCGCTCTGGTAGCGGAGATCGCGGTCCTTCTCCAAAGCCTTGTTGACGATGCGCTCCAGTTCCACCGGAAGGTCGGGATTCAAGCGGACTGGCGAAGTCGGAACCTTGTTCAGAATCGCGTTGAAAATTGCCGCCGAAGTGCCACCTTCGAAGGGAAGGCGCCCGGTGCACATCTCGTACAGTACGACTCCGAAAGAAAAAATGTCGGTGCGCGCATCCAGTTCCTCGGCCAGGGCCTGCTCGGGGCTCATGTAAGCCACGGTGCCGATGGCCGCGCCGGGCGAGGTCAGGTGCTCGATCCCCACTCCGGTGGCTCCGGCCGTGACTTCCGTAGGTTCCAGGGCTTTGCCGTGGTCAATGCCCACTTTGGCTAGTCCGAAGTCAAGAATCTTGGCGTGACTGCGCTCGGTCACGAAAACATTGGCCGGCTTGATATCGCGATGGACAATTTTCTTGGAGTGCGCGGCTTCGAGCGCGTCCGCGATTTCGATGGCCACGCTGAAGAGCAGGCGCAGTTCGATGGGACGGAAGGCGATGCGATGTTTCAGCGTCGTACCTTCCAGAAACTCCATCGCGATGAAGGATTGGTTTTCGTGCTGCCCGATTTCGTAGATGGTGCAGATGTTGGGATGGTTCAAGGCCGAGGCCGCGCGAGCTTCGCGCCGGAAGCGTTCCAGGGCCTGCGGATCGTGAGAGAGTTCGTCGGGAAGAAATTTCAGGGCGACGAAGCGCCCGAGCTGGGTGTCTTCAGCTTTGTAAACCACGCCCATCCCACCGCCGCCCAGCTTGTCCACAATGCGATAGTGCGAGATGGTCTGCCCGATCATATCTGTCTAACGATGGAGTGCGGCAATGTTAGGCGGGATGCGGGGTCAAGTCAATCCTGGGGCGGAGCCGGGAAAAGGTTCGGCGCAGCCCGCCTGACCTTGGGACGTTACAATATAACCTCGGGTTTTTCGGCCTAATACAGTGCCGGAAGCAACATTCCAGGAAGAGAAGATTATGGATGCAGCCAGTTCCGCACCCGTCCGCTATCCCTTGGCCGCGAGCCCGATCCATACGATCCTGGTACTCGCCATCATAGGAGGCTGGGCATGGCTGGGAAAGTTCATGGCCGACCATATGAGGGCGGCGGCGACTCCTCACCGGGCCCGCTCTTATGCGGTTGCTCTTTTGTTCGAATGGCTGCTGTTCGCTTTTGTTGCGGCGGGAGTGCGGCGCTGGGGGGCGCCTCTGCTCATCCTTCTGGGAGAGCGATGGCATTCCGTTCGCGAGGTGCTGGGGAACATTGGAATCGCCGCGGCATTCTGGCTGGTCTCGCTGGGACTCCTCTTCATCCTGGGCCGGCTGTTGCGCATCCGGTCGTCATCACAAGACATGCGCTTTATCCTTCCGCACGGGGGGCTGAGATAGCTCTGTGGATCGCACTCTCGGTCACCGCAGGCATTTGCGAGGAGGCAATCTTCCGCGGCTACCTGCAACGGCAGTTCATGGCGTTCACGGGAAGCGCTCCCGCCGGTATTCTCATTTCTGCGGCGGAGTTCGGGATGGCCCACGTTTACCAGGGTTACCGGGTGGGGACTCTGGTCGGCCTGTATGGCACCATGTTCGGGATTCTGGCGCATTGGCGCGGAAGCGTCCGCCCGGGAATGATGGCCCACGCCTGGCAGGATTCGGTAAGCGGAATCATGGCTGGCGCCATCAGGCATTAAGTCCGAAGTCCGACGTCCGTTTTATCCGCCCTGTTTCAGGTCGGTGAGCACTTGCCGGGCGATTTCTTTAAGAGTCTCAAACACGCCGGGGCCCTGGAAGGCCACCGCTTCAATCAAGGGTTCGTTTTTTCGGCGCAAGTGTTTGGACAGAGCATCCACGGAAAGGACGTTCGGCAGATCGCGCTTGTTGAGCTGCAGCACGTAGGGAATCTTGTTGAAGTCGTAGCCGTGTTCCTTGAGGTTGGCCATGAGGTTGTCGAGGGCTTCGACATTCGCGTCCATGCGCTCCTGCTGCGAGTCGGCCACGAAGACGATGCCGTCCACGCCGCGCAGAATCAGTTTGCGGCTGGCGTCGTAAAACACCTGGCCCGGAACCGTGTACAAGTGGATGCGAGTCTTGAAGCCGCGGACGGAACCCAAATCAAGCGGCAGGAAATCGAAAAACAGGGTCCGTTCCGTCTCTGTGGCCAGAGAGATCATCTTGCCCTTCTGCTGCTCGGCGGTTTTCTGGTAGATGAACTGAAGATTCGTCGTCTTGCCGCCCAACCCGGCGCCGTAATAAACGATCTTGCAGTTGATCTCGCGAGCTGCGAAGTTGATGAAACTCAAGACTTCCCTCGAAACCGGTGGCGGCGTCGCATGGACGCAAACCTATCCCCGGCTAAAATTTGGGCTTGATACTGCTGGTTTTATACCACATGGCCCAGCGTCCACGGCAGGTTACGCAGGTTACTTGTGGAACACCGTCCCGTAAAGGCCCGGGGAGGAGAACAAAAGGCGTTGCCTGAAGCGAATTTCAGATTGGAGATTTTTGATTTCAGATGGACGGCGGCAGTTGCTCAGTTGAATACAGCTCCGGCCCCGGCGTCTGCCTGAGGGCGTCAGTCCCGAAGGATCTTGCGCGCACCGGCACGAGTCCAGTATGTCATTTCGGCTCCACGCCAGATGCTTCGCGAGCTCAGCATGACGCCCCTCAATTGGACAGCATCACGGAGCGGGCCGGAATCATCCGGCGCGCAGACTTGAAATCTGCAATCTCAAATTTGCAATCTGAAATCTCAGCCTTCAGCGCGCCAATCCAACCGGATAGTAGCCTTCCTTTGCCGTCACGATCAGGCCGGGACGCGCCACGTGTACATCAATTTCGCGGTGGGTGCTGCTGGGCGTGGAATGGGTCAGATATCCCAGAGTGTACTGATTGCGGGCATCGCCAAGAGTGCGGGCGTAGGTGGTCTCGATGGCATCGCGGGAAAAGCCAGAGAAGATCTCGCCTCCGGTAGCGTTGGCGTATTGCGGCAGGATGTTGCTGTAGCCCAGTCGTGAGCCGGTGAGCGGCACATGCAGCTTCTGCAGCTGGCCGTAAACCGGGATGGCCGATCCTTCAACGGCTACACCGTATACCTGAATTCCCGTCGACAGCAGGACTTTCAGCGTATCTCTGTAGCTGGCGTTGCTGCCGTATTCGCGGCCGTCAGTGATTATGAAAATGACTTTCCGACGGGCCCGGTCACGCTTGCGCAGGTCCACCGCCGCGGCCACGATGGCATCATTCAGCACGTGGGTCTCTTTGGGCGGGTTGATGGTCCTGGGCGCGCCCGCATCGACCGGGACGCCGTTGATGATCGGTCCCTGCGGCCCCATGGGCCCGCTGACCACGGGAGGCCCGTTATTGCTTCCGGTCACGGTCTTGAGGCTATCCAGCGCCGCGGTCAATCTCTTGCCTACCGCCGCGAAGTCGGTCACCTTGGTTACGCTGGTGCTGTATGTATAAAGAGAGACCTCATCAAACTGACTGAACGCCCCCTCCAGCGCGGAGAAAGTCTGGTTGACTTTCTGTAGCGCCACGTCCGGCATGCCCGTGTCCAAGATCACTGCCGCCGACAGGGCGAACGGGTCCGTGGTAAAGAAATTCAGGGTCACCTTTTTGCCGTCCTCAAAAACCGAGAAATCCCGCGATAACAATCCGTTGACCAGCCGTCCGGAGTCGTCTTTCACCATGACCGGAACCAACACCTGGTTGACGTTGGTTACAATCTTGTACAGCTCTTCACCGCCGGGACCGTGGTCCGCAGGGACGCTGCCCGGAGGCACGGTCGTGACCTTAAGGGGTACGGGAGAAACCCCGGGCGCATAAACCGGGTCGTCTGCTGGACCGGAACTGGTGGGCGGAGCCTGGTTCGCCGGGAGCGTAGGCTGGTCGGGAGGCGCCTGCTCTGGCGGGGCCTGGTTCGGCTGACCATTGCCGGTCGAGGGCACGCTGGGAAAAGGCCGCGAGGCCGAGGGCGCATCCGGAATGTCCTGCTTCGGCTGCTCCTGCTGGGCGGCCATGGTCCCGGAGGACAGGCAAAGAATCACCGCCGCCGCCGAAAGGGCCTTCGACGCTCCACGAATCAAGGAAAACACGGGTGACCTCTCCGCCTGAGGGCTGCTGCCAATATTTGGGATGCCGAAGGCTGCAATTTCGTGCATCTAACCCTGATGGAATAGACTAACAAAAAGCGCAGGAGAATATCTGGATGCCGATCGTCCGCAGGTTTGCAGTGCCCATTTTGGCGACCGCCGTGACCATTGCCAGCCTCCTTTCCGCCAGTCCAGCCTTCGGCCAGGCGCTTCCCCACCTTGCCGGCACCCCGGATTCGGACAGCCAGACCCAGGAAAACCAGCAGGAAGAGCGTGACCAATCCATCAGCACCCTGAAGGTGAACGTCAATGTCGTCCAGCTCTTTTTCAACGTCAAAGACAAGAAAGGCGGGCTCATTCCCAGCCTGACGAAGGGCGATTTTCAGCTCCTCGAAGACGGCAAACCCGAGACCATCAAGTATTTTGCCGCCGAGTCCGATCTGCCGCTTACCCTCGGCATCCTGATTGATTCGAGCGGCAGCCAGCAACGAGTCCTGGAGATGGAAAAAGAAGTTGGTGCCAACTTCCTGGCAGAGATCTTGCGCCCAAAGGACATGGCGTTTGTCATCAGCTTCGACGTCGACTCCAACCTCTTGCAAGACTTCACCAACTCGTCACGCCGCCTGCGCGAGGCCCTCAACAGCGCGCGCATCAATGCTCCTCCGTCCAGTTGTGGCGGTCTCCCGGGAGCAGGAGGCGGACCACTGCCGTGCAGTTCGAATCCCAAGGGCACCGTGCTCTATGACACGGTCTATCTTGCCTCCCACGATCAGCTCGCGAAAGAAGTCGGGCGGAAGGCCATGATTCTGCTCACCGATGGAGAAGACCAGGGCAGTCAACTCAAGATCAACGATGCCATCGAGGCTGCGCAGAAAGCGGACTCCATCTGCTATGTCCTGCTGATCGCGGATCGCGGCTTTTACGGCTTTGGTGGATACTCCGGCGATCGCGAAATGAAGAAGCTGGCGAGCGAGACTGGAGGCCGGGTCATTGATGTCGGCAACAAGGCGGACAAGCTGAAGGAAGCCTTTGACCAGATCGCGCAGGAACTACGCAGCCAGTACAACATCGGCTATACCCCCTCGAACGCCGCTCTTGACGGCACCTTCCGCAAAGTGGAAATCCACACTACGAAGAAGGACTACAAGATCCAGGCCCGCAGCGGGTACTACGCGGTGCCGAAGAAGGACTAGAAATCGGCCCTTGGCCGGGTGCCCCATCCTTGCGTTCTTGGCAAGGGTAGGATGCGACAGACGCTGGGGGGACCCTTCTCTGATTTCATACTGATGGTTGGGTGAAGATGGAAACACCCGCCCTATTTCGCAAAAACGCGAAAGGATGGGGCACCGTCAGTTTCGGAATGTACTAGGAGAAACAGACCCATGAAGGCTGCCATTCTGGTTCTCGGCCTGGTCATCGCATTTTCTTCTGTTGTTCCTGGGCAGACTCCGGCCGGTATAATTTTCGACACCGATATGGGCAACGATGTCGATGATGCGCTCGCCCTCGCCATGCTACACGCCTTCCAGGACCGCCATGAAATCAACCTGCTCGCAGTGACCATCACCAAGGACAACAAGTGGGCCGCACCCTATGTGGACGTGGTGAATAACTTCTACGGACGCCCTGAGATCCCGATTGGCACCGTCCGGAACGGAAAAACGCCAGATTCGCATCCCATGATCCAGATTCCCTCCGAGCGTCGGCGCCCGGACGGCAGCTTCGTCTACCCACACCGCATTGTGGATGGGACCCAAGCGCCGGAGGCAGTTTCTGTCCTGCGCCAGACGCTGGCAAAGCAGGCGGATGGGAGCGTCGTGATCGTGCAAGTGGGTTTTAGTACAAATCTGGCCCGCCTGCTGGAAACCAGGTCCGATGCGGCCAGTCCAGATGACGGGCCGACGCTTATCCGTAAAAAAGTTGGCTTGCTGTCGATCATGGCGGGAAATTTTGCCAATGGACAACCGGAGTTCAATCTGGCGCAGGATGTGCCTTCCGCGGTAAAGCTGTTTCACGACTGGCCGACTCCGATCGTAGTGAGTGGATTCGAAATCGGCATAGCCCTGCCTTTCCCTGCGGAGCGTATCGAACACGATTTCGCCTACGTCCAGGATCATCCCGTAGCCGAGGCCTATCGGTCCTACATGAAAATGCCTTACGACCGGCCCACGTGGGACTTGACAGCGGTTCTCTACGCGGTGCGTCCCGAGGGGAAATATTTCTCGCTCTCAGAGCCCGGAACGATCACCGTCCTGCCCGATGGCAGCTCGCGCTTCGAGCCCTCACCGGCCGGAACCCACCGCTATCTGAGGCTCATCGGTGAACAGAAGGCAAGGACACTGGAAACGCTGATCCTGCTCGCCAGCGAACCGCCTGCGCGGCCATAGTCCCCCCGGCTATAAACTTCAAGTTTTCACGTCCGCTGGTTCTGGGTCTTCATGGCGATCAGGATCGGCGTAGTCATGAATGTCGTGACCAACGCCATGAGAACCATCATGGTGAAAAGCGAAGGCGACAGGACACCGAGATCCAGCCCTGCGTTCAGCACCACTAGTTCGACCAGTCCGCGCGTGTTCATCAAGACTCCCAGGGCGAGCGAGTCCGTCCATGTCATTCCTGTTGCCTTGGCTGTGAGGGCAGCTCCCGCAAGTTTGCCAAGGACCGCGGTGGCGATAATCGCCGCCGTGTAACCCCATAAAGACAGGTCGGTCAGCAAGTCGATGCGGGTCCGCAGGCCGGTGACCGCGAAGAACAGAGGCAGCAAGAGGGCGAGACTGAGAGACTCGATTCGCTCCACAATCTCGGCGATCATGGGTTCAGATTTTGGCATGACTAGTCCGGCGACGAAGGCGCCAAACAACGCATGCACTCCCAGCCGTTCGGTCGTGAAACTCGCTACCAGCATGATCAGAATCAGGAGAGAGATGAGTTCGACGCCAGCGCCGTGCTTTCGGTACAGAGGTTCGATCGATGCTGCGAGGCGGCGGGCGGAGAACAGCATGACAGTCACAAACGCGATCAACAGAAGCAACGTGACCGCCAGACGATGCCAGCTTTCCGCCGAACGCACCATCGCGGTGAGAATGGCCAGCAACAACCAGGCACTGACGTCGTCAATAGCTGCGCAAGAGATTGCGGTCGTACCCAGGTCGGTTCCCAGCAGGTTACGCTCTTTAAGGATTCGGGCAAGGACCGGGAAAGCGGTGATACCCATCGCGGTTCCCATGAAGAGCGCGAAAGAAAAAAATGGGACGTGACTTCCCGCAAATCGGGGATAGAGCGCGGTGGCCAGTCCGACGCCCAGGGCAAGAGGAAGTACGATGCTGACATTGCTTATCAACACCACTGCGGTACGTTGTTTAAGGACGCGTTTGAGATCAACTTCAAGACCTACGACAAACATGAAGAGCAGAAGCCCGAGCTGACTCAAGGCCGTAAGCACCGGCAAGCATGACGAAGGAAAGATATAGCCGAAGGCGCCAGGAAAGAACCGTCCAAGAAGAGAAGGGCCAAGGATGATGCCGGCTGTCATCTCCCCTACTACGCGCGGCTGGCCAATGCGCAGGAAGATCCATCCCAGGGCGCGAGCTGAGAGCAGAATGGTTCCGACCGAGAGTATGAGTTGTTCTGTGTTCACGTGCCGTAGGCCTGGTTAAATTTCTTTCTTGACCTCGCGGGTGCCCCACTCTTTCGAGTCTTGTCCGAAAGGGTGGGAGCGTGTCCGTCGTCCCAGAATTTCCCTCATGCTACGCGGCTTCGAGCGTTGCCAACGCGCGTTATGACTTGCGGATGAAAGCTCCGATCTTCGGCGGCGCGAGAGACGCTGTCCGCACCCACCCTATTTCGCAGAAGGGCGAAATAGGATGGCGCACCCTCCAGTTCGGAGAAGCTTCACGGGAGATCGCAGACAATACTAATTCAGCGGACGAGGCACTTTTACCCGGTCTTTCACACGGCTCACGAACTTCAGGCCCGACCAGACTTCGTTCACGGCGCAGACTTTCACATCCACGAGGCCTGCCGTCAGGCCGATTTTCATGACGTCGTTTTCGCCGATGTCTGTGACCACGCCGGAGGCCTTCTTGGGCCAGCTGACCCACAGCATTCCTGCCGGTGCCAGGCGTCGGGCAAAGGCGGGGAAGTGTTCTTTCATGTCCGCCTGGCTCTTGACGAAGATCATCGCGAAGTCGAGCTGATCCGAGTTATCCTTTCCATCTTTTACCAGCCGGCAATCGGAGAGCGCTTTTTTCAACTCGGCCTTCACGTCTCCAGGCAATTGGAAGAACGCAACCCGGAATTGCGGCTTGAGGCCAAGCTTTTTGGGAAGGGGAGTGCCAGAGTATCCTGCCATGCCCGTGGCCTACTGGGTGGGTGCATAGTAACCACGGCGGCTGCGCACACGCAGGCCCTTGTGGTTTTGCGCCAGGATTTCAATGGTGTGGTAACGGCCGTCGGTTCGCAGGTCGGAGGGATTGTAGGAAAGCGCGTACTGGCTGCGCAATTCATCCTGAATTTCGACGAAAGCGTCGGCCACGTCGTTGAGCTGAAAAGGAAAGAAAGCACGTCCGCCGGTAGCATCGGCAATTCGCTCCAGAACTTTGTCCCCGCTATGCCGGGCGCCCCCCGTGATATTGGTACTGATGCTGTAGACAATCACTTCGGCGCGCAGCGCCATCTCGATCGCCTCTTCGCGCGTGACGTGGCTCATATTGTCGTCACCATCGCTGAGCAGGATGATCGCTCTCCGTACCGGCCCGTTTCGCGGTTCCTTCAGTAGCTTGTCCCGGCAGGCAAAGTACAGCGCGTCGTACATGGCCGTGCCGCCGCCTGGCCGGAGGGCGCGGACCCCGCGTGAGAGCGCTTCCGTATTGTCGGTGAAGTCCTGGGTGACTTCCGGGGTGACATCGAAACCGACGATAAACGCCTTGTCGTAACGAGGCCGCACCGTCTGGTTCAGGAACTCGATGGCCGATTCCTGCTCGAACTTAAAGCGATCGCGTACCGAGTTGCTGGCATCCACCATGAGCCCGACTTGAAGAGGCAAATCGGTCTCGCTGTGAAAACTCCGGATTTGCCCGGAAGGCTTGCTGTCGTCGATAACCGTGAAGTCACTCTTCGCCAGGTTCTTCACGTAGCGGCCATGCCTGTCGGTCACCGTGAACACCACGTTCACTTCGTTCACCGTCTTGGTAATCGTGGTGGTGACGTCATCAGACCCGCTCGAGCCCTGGCCGGTCTTTTCCTGGGTGGAAGGAGTCGCCTGAGGTGTCCCGCTTTTGGCGGCCGGTGTCTCGGCCGGAGGTGTGGTTTGCGAGGGCGTCGAAGCTTGCGCTTCCACCTTCGCGGGAGGGGCCGGCTTGGGCTTGCTGCGTTCTTGCCGGACGGCCGAGGGTGCGGAAGGCAGTTCGTCCGAGCCCGAAGTCTGGGCAAAGGCCGCTGCCAAGAACAAAATGCTGCCCAGTAATAAGACGCTGCCGCGGAACTTCATGAGGTCTTAATTATAGCCTCAACCTCTTTCGCGAGGTGGTTACGTGTGGAGCGGGCACTCTTGTCCGCCGCCTTTGACTTTGATTTTGGGCCGCCGAAAGTCAAAAGCGTCGGACAGGAGTGTCCGCCCCGCACATTGTAGATTCCTTACCCATCCAGGCTTTGCACGAAATTCGCCAGTTCCGTGGGCAGGGGCGCCGCGAAGGACAAATGCTCTCCGGTACGAGGGTGCTGAAACTGCAGCGCCGCGGCATGTAGAAAATTTCGCGGAAGCGCGAGGCCGCCGGCCTTGCTGCGAATCTCGCGCGGGGCGCCGTAGAGCGTGTCTCCTACTATCGGAAGGCGCAGCGACGCCAGGTGGACCCGAATCTGGTGGGTCCGGCCGGTGTCGATTTGCACCTCCAGCAGGGTGAATTTCCCATACGGCGAATCCAGCCGGCGATCGACCGTGTAGTGGGTGATGGCTTCGCGTCCGCCGGATCGCAGGGTCGTCATACGAGTGCGCCGGACGCGGTCGCGGCTGATGCTGGTGCTGATAGTCCCGCGATCTTGCTTCACCCAGCCATGTACCAGCGCGAGGTATTTCTTCTTGACCTGCCGCCGGACGAACTGGCTGGCCAGCCGGCGATGCGCTTCATCGCTCTTGGCCACCACCAGCAGTCCGCTGGTGGCTTTGTCCAGGCGATGTACGATTCCGGGACGGAGTTCGCCGCCCACCGCCGACAGTTGGCCGAAATGATGCAGCAGCGCATTGACCAGCGTGCCCCGATTCCGTTCTTCTTCTGTGGCTCCCGCCCCGGCATGCACCGTCATGCCCGCCGGTTTGTTGACTACTGCCAGATCGTCGTCTTCGAACACAATGTCCAGCGGAATGTTTTCCGCCATGGCCCGCAGAGGCGGCGGCGAGGTTGAGCCGATAACGGCGATACGCTCGCCACCGCGCAGACGCAAAGATGCCTTGGCAGTCGAGTCATCGACCAGGACCATTTGTTGAGCGATGAGTTGCTGCACCCGGGCGCGGCTGGTTTCAGGAAGATGAGCCACCAAAAACTGGTCCAGTCGTTTGCCGGCGTCTTGTGCGGTTGCGGAAATTGAAAGTGGAGGCATGTAGGCGCGGGCGCTCCCGCCCGTGCTCGTCCCCAAAGGGGACGATAGTTTTTTGATTCTTAACTTTTAGCGCTGGGCGTGCGCCGGAACCACCTTGGCCGACGACTTCAACCACCAGATCAATCCGCCCGTGACCACCAGCCCAATCGAGATCAACTGGGTGCCGGTCATGACGCCGCCGAAGACCTCGCCACGCCCCGGATCGTCGCGAATGAATTCCAGGAAATAGCGAGCGATGCCATAGAGAATGAAATAGGCCGCCAGCACCTGGCCATCGAACTTCTTGCGTCTGAAGATCCACATCAGAATAAAAAAATTCGCCAGCTCGACGGCCGCTTCGAAGAGCTGCGTGGGTTCGAGTGGTATCCCCAGTGGTGTGTAGGAATTCAGATTGGCGATGGGGTTGGTGAAAGTCACGCCCCAGAAGTGGTTCGTAGGCTTGCCATAGCAGCAGCCCGCAGCGAAGCATCCCACGCGGCCAATGGCGTGTCCCAAAGCGAGTCCGGGTGCAAAAGCATCCCAGGTTGCCAGCGCCGGCATGCGATGCTGGCGGATATACCACACCGCTGCTACGGACGCTCCGATCAGACCTCCCGAGAAGACGCCGCCCGCCTGCATGGTCGACCAACTGAAGATGTCACCGGGATGGGCGGAGTAATAACTCCAGTCGTTGACGATATACAGAATCTTGGCGCCGATGATTCCACAGAGGACGACCAGAACGCCCAGGTTCCAGGCGTCGTCCGGATTGATCCCTTGCTTGCTCGAGTTGCGGACGCTGATCCACAACCCAACCAGCACTCCGGTGGAAACCAACAGCCCGTAGGTGGGAAGGGAAAACTTGCCGATATGAAAAAGTTGGGGAAACACTATTGATCTAGATGCGCAGCCCGGTGATTTTGTTCCAGCTCAAGTTTAGCAGTGCAGGCAGGGATAGTGCTCGGGAGATTGAGAAGCCGACCCACTGTGCCGTGTGACGGGCCGAGAATGAACCCGTCGGTAGACGTTGGGCGCCCGCCGAGACCCTTTAGGCATCTCCGCATGGCGGAGCGTTGCACACCGGATCCTAGTTCGAGTCGAGCTCCCGTTCATTCAGCATTGGTTCAAAAATCGGTAACCGCCATCACCAACCCGGCAGGTCAGCTTTCAGTGTGGATGCTAGGGTAAACCTCCCCGCATTGGCAATAGGGAGGGCGTAAAAAGATGGCAATCCGCTTGCCAGCGACTTTCGTAAGGGGGAAATTTCCGGCACAACCCATAGACCGCGAAGGACACGAAGTTCCACGAATGGGAGCCTTGCTTTCCTTCGTGATCCTTCGTGTCCTTTGTGGTTTACGGTCTTAATCCTGATAGTATCACTACCCTGCTTTGCGCTTGTCTACCAACACTTCATCGAGAGCGCTGGAGAGATGTTGCGCGCGGCGCAGGTAGTCGCTGGAGCCCACGTCCTGGTTACGTTTGACCAGGTGATACTCGTCGGCAATATTCAGGGCCGCCAGCACGGCCAGGCGCGCCGTGTCGACCGTATGAGTCTGTTCCGCCACGGCCCTCATCTTGCCGTCCACGTATTCAGCCAGTTTGAGAATATATTCTGCGTCAGAGCCGCGGAGATTGTAGGGTTGATCGAAAATCTCCACCCGGACGGGGTTGTTGCTCGGGTCCTTGATCGGGGCGTGCTTCGTGGCCGTTGCCATACTTGTTTCTCCTCAGGACGGAGGCCTGACCAAATCAGCTGACTGCCTGCTCCTCGGAAATGGATTCGATCTGACCCAGCATCTTCTCCACCCGGCCGCGGATCTCTTCCCGTTCCTTGCGCAGCCGTAACATCTCGCGGCGCAAACTATCCAACTCTTCTTCGCGCTCTTCCAGTTGCTGGCGCAGACGCTGGGAATCTCTCTCCGCAGCCGACCGTGCCTCTCGCGCCGACTTGTACAACTCAATGGTGCGATAGACTTTCTCTTCGAGCGCCTGAAAATCGTCAGCCGGAACCTGCGCAGATACCCCTTCAGCCATTCTCACCGACATGGTGCCACCACTTCCTCAAGAGAAATTGAGAACTTGAGCGCAGTATACCGCAGAAACCTGTGAATCAATCAGATGCTTGAGGGGTTCTCTCGGTTGGTCAGATGTTCTTGGTGCCGCTGTTGCTCCGTCGGCTGTCCGGAAGGCTCCTTTTCGGTCACTCACTAAAGTAAGTTGGCGCTATCCTGGAATATAGGTATCCTATATTCATCATGAAGAAACGGATTCGGTCCCAAATCGCCCGTGGCAGTGCCGAACTCGCCATACTCGCTCTCCTGGCTGAGCAGGCACTTTATGGATTCGAGATTTCGAAGCAGATTGAGGAGCGGACCGAGGGGGCGCTGCACTTTACCTTGGCATCGCTCTATCCCATGCTCTATGACCTGGAGAAGCGGGCATGGATCAAGGGCCGCTGGGAAGCCAACTCCGCGGGGCGCGACCGCCGCTATTATTCGCTGACTGCGGCTGGCAAGAGACAACTCGAGCCCCTGCGCCAGGAATGGAGTTTCTTTTTCCGAGCGCTCGACCGTTTAGCGGGTGTGACCCATGCCTGATTGGAAAGCACTTGTGCTTGAACGGTTGGAAGCGCTTGGGCTCTCTCCGACCCAGGAGGAAGAGATCGCATCCGAACTGGCCGGCCATTTGGAAGATTGCTACGAAGAATGTCGAACGCATGGAGTCGGCAAGTCTGAAGCCATCGAGCGTTCTCTCGAACAGGTGGCCAGCTGGCCAAATCTGTCGCGAAAAATTCGAGGGGCGAAACGCAAGGAGGAAATGATGAACCACCGAACCAGAACTCTCTGGCTGCCTGCACTGATCAGCCTGGCGACGGCCATGTTCTTTCTTATGATCTCAACCCAGATCGCCCTGGAGCCTCGAGTCATAGCTGAACGATTTATTATCTTACATACAAGTACTACGAGCACCAGCTACTCGTTCGCCGCCTACCTCCCATGGCTGATTCTCTTGCCGTTTTGTGGTGCTGCGGGTGCTTATTTATCGCGCCGGGCAGGGGGACAACGCCCGGTGCGCCTGCTAGCCGGTTTATTTCCTGGGATAGCGCTCTTCGGTTTGGTTAGTTTCTTGACCCTCATCGGCCAGATTGTGCCGTTTCAGCATCAATGGTCGGCTTTCGTAACAGCATTGTTATTTCTAATGGTGCCACCTGGCATCGCGCTTTTCTTGGGAGTGATGCCGTTCTTGAAAGAGCCCAGGTCGCAAGCGAGGGTTAACAACTAGAGTAAGCAGACTCACGCAGGGCAACCGCCGATCCTGCCTAGAGCACAGTCGATGGCGCCGAACATCACTTGGTTATTTCTTCAGCTTCCGCAATCTTTCTGCCGCCGCGTCCAGCGTTTCATCGCGCTTGCAGAAGGCAAATCGCACCTGCTGTCGCCCGTCTCGCGGGTCGTTATAGAAACTCGAACCCGGCACGACCGCGACTCCAATCTCCTTCACCAGATATTTCGTAAACTCCAGATCATTCTCGAAGGCGAAAGCGCTGATATCGGTCATCACGTAATAGGCGCCGCGCGGACGAAAGCAGCGGAATCCAACCTCCTCTAAAACCGGAATCAGCCGGTCACGCCGCTTGCGGTACCCCTCTGCCAATCCCTGGTAATAAGTTGCAGGCATCGCCAGAGCTGCGGCTCCGGCCTCCTGCAAACGGGGCAGGCGCGCCCACGGTCAGAAAATCATGCACCTTGCGAATCGCATCCGTGATCGCGGGCGGGGCAACGGCCCATCCCACGCGCCAACCCGTCACGCCGTAGGTTTTGGACAAGCCATTGATAGTGATAGTGCGCTCCCGCATGCCATCGAGAGCCGCTATCGAAGTATGCTGGGCGCCGTCATAAAGAATGTGTTCGTAGATCTCATCCGTGATGGCAAGCACGTTGAACTCCACGCACAGGTCGCGGATCAGCTCGAGTTCGCTTCGCGAAAATACCTTGCCGGTGGGATTGTTCGGCGTATTTACGACAATGGCTTTGGTGTGATTGTGAAACGCCGCGCGCAGTTCGCCCTCGTCGAAGGTCCATTCCCCATCTAGCGTATCCGGAGGGCGCAGTTTCACGAACCGCGGCTTGGCCCCGGAGATGATCGAATCAGGCCCGTAGTTCTCGTAGAACGGTTCGAAGATTACGACCTCGTCGCCTGCGTTGCAGACCGCCAGTAAGGTGGAGACTATGGTTTCGGTGGAGCCACAACAAACCGTGATCTCACGTTCGGGATCGACCGCAATGGCTTGCCACACCTGCATCTGCCGCGCAATGGCGTTGCGCAGATTCTTCGCTCCCCAGGTGATGGCGTACTGATTGATGTCGGCGGCAATCGCATCCTGTGCCGCGCGCTTGATTTCAGCCGGGGCCGGGAAGTCGGGGAATCCCTGGGACAGGTTCACGGCGCCATGCAGCATGGCCTGTCGCGTCATCTCACGAATTACAGATTCGGTGAAATGCGCGACCTTGTGGCTGAGAAAAGATTTCGGCTGGATGGCCGTGTCTGTCATAAGCGCCAGCCTAGCACAGCCCGCCAAGGCTGCGTGCGGGTGCCCCTAGAGTTGGAACAGAAACCTTACTCGTGTGATCGATCGTCGGGAGGCGACCCGGTGTGCCGGCGCAAATCAATGACTTCGCTTCCGGGCGGTACTTTAAAAAGCCTTGGAGCGGGTTCTCCCGGAATTATGTTCGACAGTTCGAAATCCTGGGTTCCGATTCTGGGGTCCTGAAGCTTGCTGCTGAGGTTGATGCTCAGTTGCGGCGAGTACCAGTACTCCCGAATGATCCGCAGCTCACTATCATTACCGATCGCTCCCGGTTCCACGACTGTTGTCTCTCGGGTACCCGCTGCTTCCAAACCGCCGATGAACTGCTTCCCAAGGTCTTCGCGGCCATGTTTCTCGGTTAAATTGATGGAGCTGGGACTCCCTTCAAAGACCGGAGGAGAATAAGACTCTAGTTGGCAAACGTGTTCATCGGGCTTGCAGATATAAAGCTCGTGCGCAACGGGATCGCTAATCTCAGTTTGCGTGATCACCGACTCGTGCTCTCCGTCGGGAGGCACGAGCAAACGACGCTCCTGAAAAATGCGGCCGGCGCCATCACGCGCGATGGCCCGGTGATTCACGAGCGTAATTCTGCTGCCATCTGCCAGCATGCGAACGGATTCGGTGGACACTGTGGCGCTGAAGGGAGCGCGTGGAACTGCGGGAATCAGGATACTTACGAGCCTCTCTTGCACGCCGCCATCATGCGGACGCGGCTGCTCTCCGCGCGTCTGGGCGCGACAGACCTCTGGTGAAAGGATGAGAAATCCTGAAAGGAGAAGAATGCGGGCAGAATACTGCGTAGGCATACCCTGAACTCCGTAAAACGACGGTAGCATACACCCGTTCACGGCAGCGCTGTGTGCGAATCGAGAACGTTTCGAATGTGGGTAAGTTAGTTAGTGCGCGGCCTGTCCGCGCACAAAAAACTGCTGCTTGTCCATTTTCGCCGGCACCGCTACATCGAAAAATCCAACCATCATCTCTTGATAAGTCTGGTCGCCCCAGGTCACGGTGGCGTTCGGATCAGGATTGTGCGGATTGTTGCGCGAGTTGTCATACCAGGCCACGGCGCGCAGCCGGGTTCCCGCCTTCAGCGGGATCGGCTCGGCCAATCGGTAGCTCAACTGCCAGTGAAAATGATAGTTGACGCGCAAGAGTGTTTCGATCGAGCCGTCGGGCCGCACAATGTCGTACTCAAAACGTTTGCCGCGCAGATGCATATGAGGAAATAGGCTCAGCAGAGTGCAGTCATGGGGCAACGTGCCTTGCACTTCGACCCGGAAGTCATCCGCGCCGGGAGGAATGATGAATGCGTGATCGTTCAGCTGGAGTGTGATGACGCGGTGCTCCGGCGGGCTCTTCGCGAATACAAGTCCGATGCTGGATTGATCTTTTCCAGCTATGCCATTCGTGGTGTAGTGGATTTGAAAAACCAGGTCCGATCCCGCCGGAACAAACTTTGCCATTCCGTCCGGCCAGCGGTCCGGTGAGCTGCCAGGCGCATACACCAGGAGCAAATCACTCGTAGTTCCATGTGCATCCAGTCGGTCCTCCGGATCGCTGAGGGTCGAGGCGGTGAACGGCACCCCGACCGGCGCGTGCCGCAGCCATCCTGAATTTGGCGGCCGGATGTAGACCACGGCATGATGCACATACTGCGGGCTGGAAGGGTGGATTTCCGCCATCTGAATCCTTTTGTCCTCGGCGAAGTGTGTCGGTACGACCTCGTAGGTGTATTCCACGTCCCCATCGGCCGGGATCGCGACTGATTTCGGCATGGGCAAGACGACATCCGGCTTGGCGATGTTCCATCCTTCGGCCCATTGCGGCGGAGCGGGCGCGTCATGGGGATCGCCCGCTGGCGTGCCAGCTGCGATCCACGCCAGCAGAGTCGTGATCTGCGGAGCGCTGAGCGAAGGATTGTTAGAGAAGTGTCCGAACCGCGGATCAGCGAACCAAGGCGGCATCATTCCGCTGTGCACCGATTTCGCGATAGCGGCCGCCCACGCCCGGGTCTGCTCATACGTCAGCAGGGACATGGGAGCGACTTCGCCGGGGCGGTGACAACTCTGGCAATGGCCCTGGAGCAGGGGGAGGATGTCCTTGTAGAAAGTGGGGGTGCCTTTTTCGGCTGCCGGCGGTGTGGCGGTTGCAACCGAAAGGGTTACGGCGAAAATGATCAGTAGAACGAAGCGAACCCGCACACAGGTAGTTTACAAGGCTGTCATCCAGAGCGGAGTGCCGCTTCGCGAAGCCAAGCAGCCACATAGTAGAGGGACCGCAGTAGGGCTGCACACTTTCGCTGCACTACATCGAACCAGTGCCCCAGCGCGCCGGCGTAAGCAAACAGGGTCCTTCGACTCCGCATCGCATTTCGCGAGCGAAATGCAATACTCCGCTCAGAACGACAAGGTTAAGGAATCCATTACGGCCTACGCGCGCAGCTTTCCGCCCAAACCTTCCAGCGCCTTGATGATTTGCGCTGACCACGCTGCCACTTCATCTTCCCGCAGCGTGCGCTCGGCCGACTGAAACCGGGCCCGCAGCAGCAGCGAATACTTGCCCGCAGGGACGTTGCCCGGGCGGAAGATCTCCACGGGAACAAAGCTGCGCAATTCAGAAAGCCCGAGCCCGGTGACACTGTGCTGAATTTTCTCGAACGTGACTCCGTCGCCAAAGACAAAGGAAAAATCTCGTTCCACCGCCGGATACCGCGGCAAGGGCTGATAACGAACCACGCGCAGTCCCTGAGGATATAGACGATCGAGATAGATTTCCGCAACGAAAACGCTTTGGCGCAATTTGCGGGCAGCGGCGATTTCGGGATGGAGCTGTCCAAACTGAGCCACCAGAGCGCTATCCAGCAGTGCTCGCGCCGAGTGCCCCGGGTAGTAGTAGTCCGCTGTTTGCGCATCGTAGGTCAGCGATCTGTGCTGAAAGGCATGCAACAAGTTCTCCACATCTCCCTTCAGATCGAAGAACGCTCCATCGTGAGTGCCCCAGCCTTGCCCTTTCTGTAAAGGAGGGGCGGTGGCGCCCATGCAAATGCGCTTAGGCTCGAGCGTCCCGCCCCCGGTAGCTTCGAAGACGCTGCCTGCTTCGAACAGCCGCACGTTGTCCGCACCTCGGTTGAGGTTGTAGGCCAGCATGTTGAGCATGCCAGGCACCAGTGAACTCCGCATGACCGACGCCTCTTCGCTCTGCGGATTGGCCAACTCGATCACCCGCGCCGAAGAAAATGTTTCGGCATCCTCATGCGAGATGAATGTCAAAGATACAGCTTCGTCGTAGCCGAGAGCGAGCAGAGCAGTCCGGAGTTTCGTATCTTTTTCGGCGTCCGGAGTTTCCACCACGGCGCCGGCATATGCCGGCAGCGTATTGGCGAACTTGTCGAAGCCATGCAGGCGCGCGATCTCTTCCACCAGGTCGATCTCGCGTTCCACATCCAGTCGCCAGCTGGGAATGTGGACGGTGAAATCCGGGTCGCCGCCCCGTTCCGGCATCAGCTCAAAACCCAACTGCTGCAGAATGCGGAAAATTTCGTTGGTCTCGAGCTTCTCTCCAAGAATGCGGTGAACTTCGGAAAGATGCAGAGCCACGGGAGCCAGGTCTACTTGCCGCGCCACTGCTTCGATCGCGCCGCCGGCCAGCTTGCCTCCGGCGGATTCGAGAATCAGCACCGCCACTCGATCGCAGGCCACGGTGGTGGCCTCAAAGTCGGCGCCGCGCTCGAAGCGATGCGATGCATCGGTGTGCAGCCCGTGCCGCCGCGAACTCTTGCGAATGGTTGCGGGATCAAACCAGGCCGCCTCGATCAGGATGTTGCGAGTCTTGTCCGTAATCATGGTGTCGAAGCCGCCCATGACTCCGGCCAGAGCTATCGGCTTCACCGCGTCCGCGATGACCAGATCTTCCGGCGTAAGCTTGCGCTCCACCCCGTCCAGCGTTTTCAGGGTCTCACCGCTGAACGCCCGTCGCACCAGAATCTTCCCGCCCGCGAGCAGGTCGAGATCAAAGACGTGCGTGGGATGTCCCATCTCCCACAGGGTATAGTTCGTGGCGTCGGCGGCGTTGTTGATGGGCCGCTGATCGACGAGCATCAGCCGTTTCGCAATCGCGTCGGGAGATGGCTTGATATTCACATCGCGAATGATGCGCGCCGTGTATCGGGCACAGCCGCCCTTGTCCGCGATTTCGACAATGAACTCCGACTTACCAGGCGTCGTCGGCAGCTTCGCGTCGATGGCCCGTAATGGCAGGTTGTAGATCACCGCGGCTTCGCGCGCCACTCCGTAGTGGTTCATGGCATCAGGACGATTGGTGCCAATCTCCATCTCGAACACGGCATTCTTACCTTCGCCGCTGATACTTTCGACGGCAATTCCAACCGAGGTGAGGTCCTGCGCCAGGCGGCGGTCGTCCACCTTGGCATCCACGAACTCACGCAGCCATGCAGGAGAAAGTTTCATTGTTGAAGCTCTTAGCTTCTAGCCTTTAGCTCTTAGCCATCAGCAACGGGCATTTCGCTTGTCCGCTAAAAGCTAAGAGCTAAAAGCTCCTATCCAAACTGTTCCAGGAACCGAACATCCCCGTTGAAGAACAACTGAATGTCGTCGACCCCGTATTTCAGAATTGCGATACGGTCGGCTCCCATGCCAAAGGCGAAGCCACTGACTTTCTTGGGATCGTAATCCACAAACCCGTACACGTTCGGGTCCACCATGCCGCAGCCGAGAATTTCGATCCAGCCTGTCTGCTTGCAGGGGCGGCAAGGTTCCGAGCCGCGTTTGCCGCTTCCACCACAAATAAAACAAGACACCATCATCTCCGCGCTGGGCTCGGTGAATGGGAAGAACGACGGCCGGAAGCTGGTCTTCACGCTCGATCCGAACAGGGCCTTCATGGCGTGGTCGAGCGTTCCCTTCAAATCACGGAACGTGATGTTCGTATCCACCGCCAGTCCTTCGACCTGATGAAACATGGGAGAGTGGCTGGCGTCGGGAGGATCATTGCGGTGCACTTTTCCCGGAATCACAATCCTGACCGGCGGTTTCATCTTCTCCATGGTGCGAATTTGCACCGGCGAAGTGTGAGTGCGCAGTAACAACCGATCACGCTGCGGCTTCGATTCCTGATTGGCGATGAACAGAGTGTCCTGGGTGTCGCGCGCGGGGTGGTTGGGGGGGAAATTGAGCGCCTCGAAGTTGTAGTAGTCGGTTTCGATCACCGGCCCTTCCTGAACTGAGTAGCCCAGGTTGCGGAAGACAGAGACAATCTCGTGCATCGTTTTGATGACCGGATGTTCCGAACCGAGCGGGCGGCGAATGCCGGGCAGGGTGATGTCGAGGGCATCGGACGCGGCTTTGCTCGAACGTCCGGTGGTGGGATGAAGCCGAATTTCCTCGACCTTTTTTACCTCTCCTTCAACGATCGCCCTAATCTCATTGACGCGCTGTCCTACGGCGCGCTTCGCGTCCTTTGGGGCCGCCTTCAGCCAGAGATCGTTAATTTCTGTGAGCACACCGTTCTTGCGCGCCATCCAGCGGTCGCGGAAGGCCTTCTGGTCTGTGTCATTCTTGACCGCCGCGGCCTCCTGCCTTAACGCCGCGCGCAGCTTCTCGACCGCCTTGTCTAGCGCGGCCTCGGAGAAGCTCTTGAGTTTAGGGACGGAGTACATAAGAGCAGTTATGAGTTCCCGGTTCTCAGTTTATGCCCGGCCACGCCGACCAAAAACAGCGGTGCCGAGGCGGCTGAATCTGCGCTCTCTGAAGCTAAAGGCTAATTGCTAAAGGCTGGTTTACGCGGCCCCGCCGAGTGCGCCCTTCGCCTGCTCAGCGAGGCTTTTAAAAGCGCCGGGATCATTCACTGCCAGGTCGGCGAGGATCTTGCGATCCAGTTCCACTCCGCCTTGCTTGAGTCCGTGGATGAACTGGTTGTAGCTCATCCCGTTCAATTTGGCGGCGGCGCCGATGCGGACGATCCACAGCGAGCGGTACTGGCGCTTTTTCTGTTTGCGTCCGGAGTAGGCGAATTTGAGCCCGCGTTCGACGGCTTCTTTGGCGGACCGGTAGAGTTTGGATTTTGTTAGGAAATAGCCGCTGGCGCGGTCCAGTATCTTTTTGCGCTTGGCGCGCCGTTTGGTTCCCCGTTTTACGCGAGGCATGGGTAGCTCCTTTTTAATTTCACGTTACGGCGGCTGGAGGTAGGAGACTTGAAGGTCTGATTGCCTCTTCACGCGCCTGGGCCGCTGGTCGAATTGACTGCAGCCCTGCACGCGGGCGAGTCGCCCGCGACCACACAACAACACAAAACTTCTAGTACGGAATCATTCGCTTGATCTTTGGGGTATCCGCGTCGCTCACCAGGACTGCCTGGCGCAGCTTGCCTTTGCGCTTCTTGTCCTTCGACGTCAGCATGTGGCGCAAGTGCGAGTGATGGCGCTTGACCTTGCCAGTCGCAGTCTTCTTGAAGCGCTTGGCGGCACCCTTATGTGTTTTCAGCTTTGGCATAAATCCTCAGTACAGCATTTAGCAATTGCCAAGTAGCAATTGGTTACACCAGCATCGGCTTGAACTAGATGCCAAGTGCTAATTGCTTAAGCTTGGTTTACCCGGCCTGGGGCCGGTTGTGATTGCGCGGGCTGCTTTTGCCCGGCATCTTTTTTCGGCGCGAGGATAGCATGAAGCGTGTTGCCTTCCTGTCGCGGCCGGAACTCCACGATGCCTTTGTCGGCGATATCTTTGATCAACCGCTCCAGGATCTCACGTCCCAGGTTGGTGCGCGTCATCTCCCGTCCGCGGAAGAAAATCGTCGCTTTGACCTTGTCGCCCTCGTCGAGGAAGCGCAGCACGTGGTTCTTCTTGGTCTGGTAGTCGTGGTCGTCCACGTTAATGCGGAACTTCACTTCCTTGACTACGATTACCTTCTGGTGCTTCTTGGCCTCGCGTTCTTTCTTTTCCTGCTGGTACAAGAATTTCCCATAGTCCATGATTCGGCATACGGGAGGAGTCGCGGTGGGCGAAATCTCTACCAGATCCAGGTTCTTCTCGCGGGCCATCTTTAGCGCATCGTAGGGAGTCAAAATGCCGATCTGCTGGCCTTCGTCATCAATCACGCGGATTTCCCGCGCCCGAATGCGTTCGTTTGTGCGGATAAAGCGTTTATCGATACAACCCTCCGTCAGCTAACCAGGCAAATGAAATAGGAAAAAAGTATAGCATGGCAACCCTCTGCCGTCTCGAACGACTGCGTCCGTGTCCGCCCTCGGCGGAACGGGGCACCAACGAAAAAGCCACGGCAGTTTGCCGCGGCTTATGACCGCTGTCCGTGATCACGGTTAGGATGCGCGGCGCTTTTCAACCTCTTCCGACCCTTCACGGTCCGAACGATCAGCCGTATCGCTATCGTGGCCAGGCTTTTTCACAGTCGGCTCCTGCGGGTTGTAGACACTCTCTCCGCTCTGCGACGGATTCTTCCGGTTAGGCTCGACATGGTTCCCAGGGTTGTTCTGTTGTTGTCCGGGTTCTGCTCGTTCTTTTCGTTTTCGTTTCCCATGATGGCTCCTCGTAGAGTTAAATCGCAACACGGCGATTGCGTGTAACGTCGGGAGCTTAGGTACGGGAACTCGGTGCTGGGTAGCCTGGAAGAAAACTTTTCTTTGCCCACAAAAGGTAGCCGGCTCGGTTCAATGCCGGCCAGGGAGTAACAAAATGAGGCTTAACCAACTGCTGTGTGCAGGCCTGTTATTGATAGCGACCTTGTCCTTTGCGCAGGTCGGCGAGATAGCGAGACGCCTGGGATCGGGCACAACGACGCTCAGTGACAGCAAGATTTCCTCGGGCCTGAAACAGGCCCTGCAGATCGGTGCGGAGCAGTCGGTCAAGTTGACCGGGCGCCCCAACGGCTACTTTGGCAACCCCGACACCAAGATTTTGATGCCCAGCAATCTGCGGACGCTGGAAAAAGGTCTCCGCATGGTGGGCTACGGGCCTAAAGTGGACGACTTTGTCTTGAGCATGAATCGGGCGGCCGAGGCCGCGGCTCCCGCGGCTCGAACAATCTTTATCGACGCCATCGACGCCATGTCCTTTGATGACGCCCGCAGAATTCTGTCGGGTGGTGACACCGCTGCTACGAACTATTTCGAGGACAAGACCACGCCGCAGCTCACGGCCGCGTTCCGGCCGGTGGTGGAGAAGACGATGTCCAAGAACGGCGTCACCCAGGAATACAACGCGCTGGTTTCGCAGTACAAAGCACTCCCCTTCGCCAAGAATCAGGACCTAGATATCAGCCACTATGTTGTATCCAAGGCCCTCGATGGACTCTTTTACGAATTGGGCCAGGAAGAGCGCAAGATTCGCCAAGATCCGGCGGCGCAGACAACGAACCTACTGAAGGAAGTCTTTGGGCACCGATGATCTTCCACTTCGCAAAGTATGCAAAGTCCCACTTCCAGCCAACCGGCAGAGAGCGGACTTCATCCAAGACTCGAGGTAACTGGACATGCGCTTTCCTCGAGAGCTTCTCGTCTCAGCGATCGTCCTGCTATGTGGACTGGCAGCGTGCAATACCAATCAAAATCCGCAAGAGTTGAAGGAGAAGACCGCCCAAGCTACGGCAAAGCTGAAGGGTGATGCCAAAGCCGTGGCCGCAGGAGTCCGGGAAGGTTGGAGCCGCGACAAGCCGCTCGATCTGAACACCGCCACCCGAGAGCAGTTGACCAGTTTGCCGGGTGTAACCGGAGTCGAGGCGGATGGAGTAATTGCGGGCCGTCCTTACGATAATCCCGACCAACTCGTGACCCGGCGCATTCTTCCGCAAAGCAAGTACGACAAGATTGCGGACCGGCTGACCGCGAAAAAATGATTCGGGTCTGATCCGGATTCCTTCGATTAACTGGCGACCACCAGCAGCGCTCCGTCCAACACACCCTCGACCCTTGCCGGAAGCCAGTGGTTGGGAGGATGATTTCCTTGCAGGCGTACAGCCAGGTAATTGTCGGTAAGGCCTTCGGTGTATTTCCCCTCGTGATCGCTGCCAGAAACGTTCAGGGTGATAAGTTCAACCGGCTTGCCGATAAATCCACTCATGAAGGCGAGTTTTTTTTCTGTGGCAAGATCGCGCAAGACGCGGTTGCGTTCGCGAGCTAGGTGTACGGGAACCTGTTTACTCATAGACGCAGCCGGCGTTCCGGGGCGCCCGGAGTAAGTGAAAACGTGCAGGTAGGTGAAAGGAAGATCTTCCACGAGGGCGCGCGTTTCCTCGAATTCTGCTTCGGATTCACCGGGAAATCCCACCATCACATCGGCCCCGATGGCTGCCGTGGGCATGGCTGCGTGGATCTTCTCGATCTTCTCCCGATAGTGCCAGGGGCGGTACTTGCGATGCATGCGGCGAAGGACGGCGTCGCTGCCCGACTGCAGGGGCACGTGCACATGCTTGGCAATGCGCGGAGACTGGGCCATCAACTGGATCAGTTCGTCACTCCAGTCCATGGGTTCGACTGAACTGATGCGTAGTTTTTGCAGGGCCGTCTCGGACAAAATGGTTCGTACCAGATCTTCAAAGCTTGGTCGTGGGTCGTTAGTCGTCGGTCTTTGGCCGGTTTTTCGGAGGGCTGATGGCGGAGGGCTGACGCCAAAATCCCTTCCCCAGCGGCCGAGGTTGATCCCGGAAATCACCACCTCGCGATAGCCAGCCGCAACTAGCGTTTCCACTTCACAAATGACTTCGGACAGGCGCAGCGAACGGCTCTGTCCCCGGACATAGGGAATCACGCAGAAGGAGCAGCGGTTGTCGCAACCATCCTGCACCTTAAGGTTGGGACGGGTGCGCTCGTTGGCGGCGTCGAAAACCGGTGCGGCCTGGAGTTCGGTGTGGGCGAAGATGTCGGAGACGAAAATCGGACTGCGGACCTCGGACTGCGGACCTCGGACATCAGATGTTAGTTGCGTGATTGGTACGAAGGTCCTTGAATCTGCCTGGCAATCAAGATCGAGAGGCCGAGATCCGAGGTCCGAGGTCCGAATGCCGCCCCACGCAAGTTCCGACAGCAAATGTTTGTGCGAGTTGCCGATTACCTGGGTAACGCCGGGAAGGGCGGCGATTTCTTCTGGTGCGCGTTGCGCGTAACAGCCGGTGACCACGATCTGCGCATCAGGATTCTTACGATGAATACGCCGAATGGCGGCCCGAGTGTCCTGATCGGCCGCGGCAGTTACGGTGCAGGTGTTGAGAACAACAAGGCTGGCCTTCGCGGGCTCTTCGGAGCGCTCCAGACCGCGTTCCCGCAGCTGGCGTTCGATGGCGGCGCCGTCGGCCTGGGTGGCCCGGCAGCCGAAGTTTGTCACGTAGAAAGTTGCCACGTTTCTATATTAACGTAGCTTGCGCCGCTTCAACGGGCGGGCACGAAGGCAGGAGCAGATGCTTCCGCCGCGCAGACGTCGCCGCAGGCAGACGAGATTCGCCTTGGAATCGGGAAGCAGGAGGAAGGTGAGCTAGCCGCGACTCTGGAATCGCCTACTGGGTTCTAGTTCAAAATCAAGCCGAGGCCGGTTGCCGTTTCTGCTGGAAACACTCCCGGCAGAAGACCGGACGTCCCTGGGTTGGCTTGAAAGGCACCGTGGTTTCCTTGCCGCACTCCGAACATGTAGTGCGGGTTTCCACTTTGGCGAAGCCGTTGCCCTGCCCCGAAGGCGCCGCCCCCAATACTGATACCCGTTTGGTCTTGCAAGCCTTGCAGCGTTTGGGTTCGTTTTTGAACTGCTTGTCGTGAAAGAACAACTGTTCGCCCGCGGTGAAGATAAAATCCGCGCCGCAGTCGATGCACTTCAATACCTTGTCCTGAAATTCCATTTGAGAGATGCTCCCTTCACCCCATTCCCTGGGACCACGCAGACGAGTTTTCGTGACGCGCGTGGACTCAGGATCGTTGCCCCCTCAAGCTAACACCCTGGAATATGTACCCTGGACTCGGCCCACCATGCCAGACCGCGACATGGATCACTTCTTCATCTTTAACAATCTTTACAATCTCTCGCGAGCAAGGAAATGGGCCACCACTTGGCGTGGCAGCCCATGAACCTTAGTCCTGTTCTTTACGCGCTTTCTTTCGGCTGCGCTTACGGGCCAGTGCTTCTTTCACGCGTTTCTTCTCGCCCGGCTTCAGGTAAAAGGAGTGACGCTTGACCTCCTTGATAATGTCTTCCTGTTGCACCTTGCGCTTGAATCGACGCAATGCGTTTTCGAGGGACTCGCCCTCTTGAAGTCTTACTTCTGCCAACTGAACTACACCCCCAAACCGGTCCCGTTTGGACGGGGTTAGTTATCGCAAGGTTCCCAGCGCAAGTCAAGTGGTATATGGCATTTTCGCGCGGTGAAAATGCTTCTAGCAGCCATCGATGGAACTGTTCGTCGTCAAAACAGCGGCTTAAGAGCGAGCTGGATCTGGCGCGGCGCGTATGCATCGGTGGCGTGCAGAAAGCTGGAGGAAACGCGAGATTTGGCAGTGAAGATATTGATTCCAATGGCTTTATCCGTCTGGACGAACTGGGCCGCGTTGCTGATGAAACCGTCCTGCGTGATCTGGACGCGCTTGTTGTCCCGGTTCAGCAAGTTGAAGGACTCGGCCATGAGCTCCAGCTTTACCCGGTCGCCGGCGTAGATAGCGTACGAATTCTGCACACCGGCGGGCTGCCCCGCGAGCAGCGCGTCCTGCCCGTCATCGATGGCGTGCGCGAAGGTATAAGGCCTCAAGTTTCAGAGGACGGCCGCCGATGCGGTGTTTCAAGGTATCGCCGTCCAAAAATTCCATGACGATGAACCATTGTTCATCGTGACTGGCAATCTCGTGGGCGGTGCAAATATTGGGATGGTTTAGCGCCGAAGCAGCCCGGGCTTTCACGGCGAAAGCGTTCCAGCGCCTGTGGATTGTGGGCGACGTCATCGGGCAGAAACTTTAGCGCCACGACGCGGCCGAGCACGAGGTCCTCGGCTTGGTACACCACACCCATGCCCCCGCCACCCAGCTTCTCCAGGATGCGAGAGTGCGAAATGGTTTGACCGATCACGGGGAGCCCACGTTGTGGAGCGATGTTAGGAGCAGCAGGAAGGCAAGTCAATCAGACCCGGAGATTAAGAGACAGAGCGCTCTAAAACTGCCCTCCCTGTAGATTGCGATCGCCGATTTGATCACCACAAGAACGCAAAACTTGCGAGAGACCACGTCGGCGGGAAGGGAGCGAGAGAAGTGCTGGCTCCTGGTTGTGAGTGAAATCGCCTGATTTCCACAGGTAGCCTGAAAAACTACTGTGTTTACCGGATGGCACATGTTGACGATTGTCCTCTAGGGTGCTCCAATTCGGATTCTGCTGACTTGCGCCTTCCAAACCTCGGAAGAGGTTAGAGGTCTGAAAAGGTCATGCATTGTGGTTGAACGTTTCTTTTCCCGCCTTGTTCGAAGATATCAGGCGTTGGACCAAAAATACAAAACTACTCAGAAGGAGTACACCATGGCCCAAACCAGTACTACACAACGAGGCAGCAAGCAGACATCTGACCAGACCGCAATTCGTCCGTTTCCTCAAGTGAATGTTCCAGAGGCGGAACTTACCGAGCTGCGCAGACGCATCAATGCAACAAAGTGGCCTGAACGGGAAACGGTCGCAGATGCCACGCAAGGCGTGCAGCTTGCGACGACTCAGGCGCTCGCACGCTATTGGGCGACAGAATACGATTGGCGCAAGGTTGAAGCAAGACTGAACGCCCTGCCGCAGTTCACCACCGAGATCGATGGACTGGACATTCATTTCATTCACGTGCGTTCGAAGCACGACAACGCGTTGCCGCTCATCGTCACGCACGGATGGCCCGGCTCGGTCATCGAGCAGATGAAGATTATCGATCCGTTGACCAACCCCACGGCACATGGCGCGAGCGCATCGGACGCTTTCCACCTAGTGATTCCGTCGATACCAGGCTACGGGTATTCAGGCAAGCCGACCACCACAGGCTGGGACCCCGCGCACATCGCGCGAGCATGGGTTGTGCTCATGAAGCGCCTTGGCTACACAGAATTTGTGGCGCAAGGCGGCGATTGGGGTGCGGTCATCACTGAACAAATGGGTGTGCAGGCGGCTCCGGAATTGCTCGGCATTCACACCAATATGCCTGGCGCGGTTCCGGCCGACGTTGACAAGGCGGCATTCACCGGTGCGCCAATGCCCGACGGTCTCGCACCCGAAGAGAAACTCGCGTTCGAGCGGCTGACATTCGTCTACAGCAAAGGCATCGCCTACGGCTACCAGATGGGGTTGCGCCCGCAGACGTTGTATGGAATTGCGGACTCCCCCGTCGGCCTGGCCGCCTATTTTCTGGACCACGATGCGTGGAGCTACGCGCTGATCTCACGCGTCTTTTCCGGAGAAGCTGCCGGCCTCACCCGGGACGATGTCCTCGACAACATCACGATCACCTGGTTGACGAACACGGCGATTTCCGGAGCGCGCCTCTACTGGGAAAGCAAACTCCCGTATTTCAGTGTCAAAGGCGTTTCCATCCCGGTTGCCGTAAGCGCCTTTCCGGACGAGATCGATCTGTGCCCGCGCAGCTGGGCGGAGCGGGCGTATCCCAAACTCATCCATTACAACAAGCTCGACCAAGGCGGACACTTTGCGGCCTGGGAACAGCCACAACTCTTTTCAGAAGAGGTTCGCTCGGGCTTCAGATCACTGCGGAGCAAAGTCGTAAAAGCAGCGTAGTCGCGCCTTAGCGCTCAATCCGATTAAACCCTCGTGCGGAGCGGACGGACTCCGCACTTTCTTTTTCTCTACAGCGTTGGTTTCAATTCTCGAGAACTCTTCGAATTTATTTGAAAAACTCTGAACGATGGGGGACTGGAAAAATCTGAAGGGGCATCCGGCGCCTCTCGAGATTCCCAAGCCGGCCTTGGATAGCGAAGCGGCGTACTTGGAGGCCCCATGCTTCTCATTGACTCGCTCTCGGGTTCGGCCTAATATCTCGGGCGTTGTGGAAGCAAGAAGACTAACCGAACAGATGGTTGGCTTAACCGTTGAGTTAGCCTGAGCAATCTGCCGCGTACGCTTGCGACCTGCCCCCTTCGAGCCCCCGGCACAAGCGTCTGCGAATCAGCAAGTTGAGCATTGAGCTGCGGGCTCTGCAAAGTTCTCGAGTTTGGCCAGCGGCATGCACTTATCACGGATAGCATTGGGGCCATTCGTGGAGGTGGGTCATGCGAACACGACGTTCCGTTCGTACACTTGGGCAACCCTTAGGTCGGAACGAACCTTTGTGGTTGCTGTTCGCACTGGTTGCGACATTTGCAGTGATCTGCCCGCCAGCTTACTCACAGGGATGCGCCGATTGCGCCACGAACGCCCTTGAGGAAGATACAGTGCCTTCAGGCGAATGGTTACTCACGAAACAGGTCAACGAAGTCAGTGTGATCTTTGTGGCTGTGCGCAACGGCAAGACTGTGGGCGATCTTTCGCAGAAGGATATCTCGGTGCGCGACGACGATAAGGCGCCCACAGCCATCCTGGGCTTTCGCACCGAGCAATCGCTGCCGTTGCGCGTGGGGGTTGCGATCGATACCAGCAATTCCCTGACTTCGCGCTTCCGCTTTGAGCAGAACGCAGCGAGTGCATTTTTTCACCAGGCAGTGAATCGGGACAGCGACCTGGGCTTCGTCATGGGATTCGAAAATCATCCCACAGTGACGCAGGATTTCGTCGCCGACCCGGAGCTCCTCTCCCAAGGCGTGGGCCGGTTGAAGCCCGGAGGAGGAACCGCACTCTACGACGCGGTCCGGGCTGCTTGTCAGAAACTACGGAACCATCCGGAACAGGACATGGTGGCGCGGGTGCTGGTAGTGCTGTCCGACGGACAGAATAATGCCGGCGAAGTGACTCTAAGGCGCGCCATCGATGCCGCTGAAGAAGCTGAAGTCACCATCTATACCATCAGCACGAACTACACCCGGTACGCGACGCAACGCGATCCCGCCGCCGATGAAGGTAATTCAAATCTTCGGCAGCTGGCAGAGCAGACCGGCGGGCGGGTGCTGTTCCCGTCGGGCGCCAAGGATGTGGCCAAAGCCTTCGCGAAAATAGAAGAGGAGCTGCGCAGCCGGTACGCCGTTTCCTACAAGCCTTCAGAGTTCACGCCGGACGGCCACTATCGAGCCATCAAGATCGAAGCTCGAAAAGGCCGAGACAGGGTGGAGATTCGGGCGCGCAAGGGATATTACGCAAGAGCCGCGTCCTGGCTCAGCTCCGATCCCGCAGAAGAGGTGCGCACGTCGTCCTTGCGTTAAGGCGATGGGCGCCTGAGCGTTCGTTGATGGGCTCGATCGCTGTCTCGGCTGTGTGAAGTAATCGGTCGGTCCTGTGGAGCCAGGCGTCTCACTGCTTGAGCTTGCTTTGCACCACTTCCTCCACGCGCCGCAACACTTCGTCTTCCGACATTTGAGTGGAGTCCAGCAGAAGGGCGTCGCTGGCGGGGACCAGGGGGGATGTGGCCCGGGTACGATCGCGGCGGTCGCGCTCGCGCAGTTCCGCGACGATGGCGTGGGCCGCCGCT